>JACCDS011507466.1_pt1 | contig 26351 bp, 25 predicted proteins | sample 7446441 | NCBI WGS metagenome assembly JACCDS01 (sample SAMN15323445, study PRJNA562643) | freshwater metagenome | isolation source: river surface water | place: USA:Blue River Watershed | collected 2017-08-17 | reverse complement strand
GTCGCGCGTGAGCAGCGTGAACTTCATCAGCTCTTCCATCACATCCACGATGCGGTCGTAATAGGCCGAGGGCTTCATGCGTCCCGCTTCATCGAACTCCTGGTATGCCTTGGCGACCGAAGACTGGTTTGGGACGGTCAGCATCCGCATCCAGCGGCCCAACACGCGCATCTGGTTAACGGCGTTGAAGGACTGCGATCCACCCGACACCTGCATCACCGCCAACGTCTTGCCCTGTGTCGGGCGCACCGCGCCGACCGACAGAGGAATCCAGTCGATTTGGGTCTTCATCAAGCCGGTCATGGCACCGTGGCGCTCGGGCGAACTCCACACCATGCTTTCGGCCCATTGCACCAGTTCGTGCAGTTCCCTGACCTTTGGGTGATCGTGAGGCGCGTCATCCACCAACGGCAGGCCCGAGGGGTTGAACATCCGTGTCTCACCGCCGAGCGCGCTCAGGATGCGTGCCGCTTCTTCGGCAGCCAGGCGGCTGAACGAGCGTTCGCGCAGCGAGCCGTAAAGCAGCAGGAAGCGCGGCGCGTGGGTGGCACGCTCGGGTGCCATCAACCGCTGGGCATCGGGTTGCTGGAACAGCGCGGTGTCGATATTGGGTAGGTCGATTCTGGATTCAGACACGGCGGCCTTCCGCATTCACGACGGCTTCGCCGTCTTCCTTGCTGAATGCACCGCGCTGCGGCTGGGGCAGGATGCCCAGCACCGCTTCCGAAGGTCTGCACAGCAGTGTGCCCAGCGGCGTGACCACGATGGGGCGGTTGATGAGGATGGGGTGCTGGAGCATGAAGTCGATTAAATGTTCGTCGCTCCATTTGGAATCATCCAGGCCCAATTCCGCATAAGGTGTGCCTTTCTCGCGCAGCACCGCACGCACTGGCACGCCCATCGCGGCGATCAGCGTTTTCAGCGTCTCGCGGTCGGGCGGTGTTTTCAAGTATTCGATAATGGTCGGCTCTTCGCCGCTATTGCGAATCAAGCCCAGCACGTTGCGCGACGTACCGCAGTCGGGGTTGTGATAGATGGTGATCTGGCTCATGCCATTGCCTCGGTTCAGGGATTCGTGGGGTTGGCGGAATACATGCTGGCGCCCTTGAGCCGCCACCGGCGGCCCAACCGCAAGGCGACATGCACCAGCAGAATGAGCACCGGCACTTCCACCAGCGGCCCGATCACCGTGGTGAAGGCGACAGGCGAAGCCAGGCCGAACGACGCGATAGCCACGGCGATGGCCAGCTCGAAGTTGTTGCCTGCGGCAGTGAAGGCGATGGCGGTGGTGCGTGGGTAGTCGGCCTGGATCAGCCGGCCCATGAAGAAACTGATGAGGAACTGGATCACGAAGTAGAGTGTCAGCGGCACGGCAATCTTTAGCGCGTCCATCGGCAGGCGCACCACGTCGGCACCTTTGAGGCTAAACATGGCCACGATGGTGAACAGTAGCGCCGCCAGCGTGATGGGACTGATCCGCGGCAGGAATGCACGCTCGTACCAGTCCTGGCCCTTGCGTCGAATCAGCGAGCGCCGGGTCAGGTAGCCGGCCAGGAACGGGATGCCCAGGTAAATCAGTACCGCCTCGGTGATCGTCCAAAAGCCCACGTCGATGACGCTGCCTTGCAAGCCGAACACAGGCGGCAGCACCGACAGGAAGAACCAGGCGTAGGTCGAGAAGAACAGGATCTGGAAGATCGAATTGAAGGCGACCAGGCCCGCGACGTACTGGTTATCACCACGCGCCAACTGGTTCCACACAAGCACCATAGCGATGCAGCGTGCCAGTCCAATCAGGATCAGGCCGGTCATGTATTCCGGTTGGTCGCGTAGGAAAATCACCGCCAGCACGAACATCAGCACCGGCCCGATGATCCAGTTCTGCACCAGTGACAGCAGCAGCACGCGCCGGTCGGCGAAGACTTCGTGTAGCGTCTCGTAACGCACCTTGGCCAACGGCGGGTACATCATCAGGATCAGGCCGATGGCGATCGGGACGTTGGTCGTGCCGATCGAGAGCGCATTGAGCGCATCGGGCAAACCGTCGAAGAACGTGCCCAATGCAACACCCAGCGCCATCGCGGCGAAAATCCAGACGGTGAGATAGCGATCCAGGAAGGACAGGCGCGAGGGCGTGTTCAGCATCGAATGCCCGCTTTGGGGGTTGTCGTGATTCATGAGATTTTCCTGTTTTCCAAAGCCCGCAGACGCTCCACTCCCACCGGCTCTTCGGTCAGAAGCGGCACGACAGCATGGCGTCGGGCATGTTGTGTGGCCACGGCGTCGATTTCCCGCAATTCGTTGCGTGCGCGCTGGCGCAGCAGCGGGGAATGCGGATGTGCGGCCGCCAAACTGTTGTTGATCACCCAGGCCCATGGCTCAATTCCAGCTCGGCGCAAATCAGCTTGTAAATTGGCAGCTTCAAGCACAGGAGTGGTCTCCGCCAACGTCACAATCATGACCTTGGTTTGCTTTGGATCCTGCAGTTGCATCATGGGCGTGGTGAAGTGAACACCCGTCTCACCCATTTGACGAACAATGTCTCGGTGATAGGCGCCAGTGGCATCAAGCAGCAACAAGGTGTGCCCAGTCGGTGCGGTGTCCATGACCACAAACTTCTTGCCCGCCTCACGGATGATCCGCGAGAAGGCTTGGAATACGGCAATCTCTTCGGTGCAAGGTGAGCGCAAGTCTTCTTCGAGCATGGCCCGACCTTCAGCGTCCAGATTCGCACCCTTGGTGTCCAGAACATGTTTACGGTAGCGCTCGGTCACTTCATGAGGATCGATTCGACTGACCGTGAGATTTTCAAGAGTCCCGTCTAAGGTCTGCGCCAGATGCGCCGCTGGATCAGACGTCGTGAGATGGACAGACAAACCTCGATGAGCAAGTTCCACCGCGACGGCTGCAGCCAATGTGGTTTTACCCACCCCGCCCTTACCCATCAGCATCACCAAGCCGTGACCGTCGGTAGCAATGTCGTCAACCAGTTGTGACAAATTAGGGGCGCTAGGCGCGATCAGTTCAATTGAACTTGTCGATAAAGCATCTGGAGCCGGAGCTTCATTGAGCAGATGTCGTAGCGCATTGAGCCCAACGAGATTGAAAGGCTTGAGCGCAATACTATCCAGCGGCAAGTCTCTAAGCACAGGGGCCATATTCGAGATGGCCAAATCCTCTCGGGCGTGAATGGCCATCGCCAGCGGGTCACCCTTCAATTCGCTTGCAGACAAAACACCATTGATCACCAAATACTGCTGTGACAATCCAATATCAGCCAACTCTTGGTGAGTCCTTGAAGCTTCACGCAGCGTTGCAGCTTGCGCGCGTGCAACCAGTACCAAACGGGTAAGTGCCGGATCGGACAAGGCTTGAACAGCGGCTTTGTATTGAGAGCGTTGCTTCTCAAGTCCTGCCAACGGCCCCAAGCATGAAGCGTCACCTTTACCCGCCTCCAGGAAGCCACTCCAAGCACCAGGCAGTTGCAGCAATCGAATGGTGTGCCCTGTTGGTGCCGTGTCAAAAACGATGTGATCAAAACCAGCCGTCAGTGTCGAGTCGGTCAAAAGTCCCGTGAACTCGTCAAATGCTGCAATTTCTGTTGTACAGGCTCCTGAGAGTTGCTCCTCAATTCCCTTGACCACATCATCTGGCAAAACGCCACGAACCGGGCCAACGATTCGATCGCGGTAAGCTTGAGCTGCGCCTTGGGGGTCAATTTCAAGTGCTGACAGATTGGGCACAGTGACAATTGGCGTGATTTTGTTGCCAATCGCCACATTAAAAACCTGTCCCACATTGGATGCAGGATCGGTGCTGACCAACAAAACGGTCTTGCCGGCATCAGCCAATTCAACGGCACAGGCGCAGGCAATGGAAGTCTTACCCACACCACCCTTGCCAGTAAAAAACAGGTAGCGTGGAGGATTCTCAAGAAATCTCATAAGAGGATCTACCGTTCAGCAGCAACTGCCACCCGCGCAACAAGAGGCAGTTGCGGTCTCTGCTGCTTGAGCCTGTACGCCAGCCCACCTGGCCAGGTCGTCTCTGGAGGGATAACGTCCGGCAAGTGCTAGTTGGCCATCCACCAAGGTGACAGGCAGTACAGTTTGCCCCGTCCGCTCCAGCAAACCCTTGACGACTGCATTTTCGGCAAATGCCATCGGCTGCTGGGACAGATTGAAGCGTTCGATCTGTGCACCATTTTGTTTGGCCCAATCAACGTCTGCAGCAAAGGTCACCAAATTCTGGTCCACATCGACGCCACATACGCCCGAACTGCAGCACATGGCCGGATCGAAGATCTGAATGGTTTTCATGGTTGAACTCCTAAAAATACGGGTTAACAGAATCGATTCACTTGACTAGTGTCGGATCAAGCATGCGTGTAGCAGCGATCACCCCGGCTCGGACCAACAGATCTTCGGGAATCACCTCATAGCTCTGCCCTCCAACTTCTACCGTGCGACAGTCGTTGTCTCCACACTCGTTACAGCATCGACTACTTCCAGTTTGTCCACCAAGCCAATGCTCAATCGTCTCTCCTGCAATCAGGATCTGATTCGATTGCAGGGTGTCTTTGAGAAAGGTGCTTTCATCGAGCTCTTTGATCTGCAGTTCTGGTGCAATCCCCAAGGGCTTCAATGCCTGTTCAAGAGTCTGCACAGCCCGCTGAACTTCTTCTCCAGTGCCATGACATCTAGGGCATGTAGTCCCCTGAGTGCTGACCAGACGTTGCCAAAGAATAGGGAGGCTTCTCATTTGGATCTCCTGTTTACGAATTAACACTCATCACACAATGCAGCCGCTGAGTCCAAGCATGACTCTCCTTGGCAGCAGTTGTCTGTTAGGTAAGCCAGAACTCCATTCATTTGACCGAACTCCGCGCGGTAAATCAGGTTTCTTCCGCTTCGCTCTTGTGAAACGAGTCCAGCGTTGAGCAATTCCTTCAGATGGAAAGACAAGGTGGCATTAGGGACGCCTAAGTGCTCCCCCAGCTGACCAGGAGTGGCCCCATCCTTCCCTGCAATTACAAGGCTGCGAAAAACTTGCAGTCGATTTGGCTGTGCCAATGCGGCCAGTGCTTTGATAACGTCTTTTTCTTCCATCTTTTCATTATATTGGAAATGAAGAATTCATGCTCGACGCAGATCAAGCCTTCCCCCTAGCTTAGATAGGGCACGGCAACATCACTCATGTCCCGACCTGTGCAGCGGTGTGATCCAAGCATTGAGAAACACAGCTGGGGTCGAACGCCTGGCCCGCCTTTGCCTTCAAATCCATGGTCAATCCGCTATCAGTCTGCGACACCTGCATGGAATCCAGTTTTTCGTACTCGGTCGTCTGGCAGGAGCAAGTGCCGTTGGCACACTTGGCGAACTCTTCCATGAGCTTTTGAGCCTGCTCAGGGTTCACCTTGGCTTTGACTTGTAAGCCTTGATCTGTGGATTTGATATCAAATTCCATGCATTGCTCCTAGATACTTTTATAAGTATGAAACCGAGATGAAGGAACTCAGTTGATCGACATCAATATGGTCTATGTCTTTCAAACCTGAGTGGTTCTGCAAAGTGAACCATCTGAAGACGACTCTTTGCCGACTTCGGCCGCTAAAGTGATGCAGGTTAAGGCCCCCTACTCCCAGTTCGCAGTCAACAAATTGAGTGAGGCACCTTGTGGACTTGAAAAGAGAAATCCTGATTACGTACGCAAGGCTCGTAGTGAGGGAGCCAGCAAACACCATCAACCGTTGGCAGTGGTTGTATGGTTTTGTTTTTCGTGCCAATGTTTGATAGGCAGAGTGCTAAAGAAAAGGGGGGCGCGAGAACGCTCGTAAGTCCTTGATTTATAAGAGATGGACTTGTGGACACGGCGTTCTCCTGTCCATGAGAAATGGAGAATAGAGAGCGAAATTTCCTGAAAAACGGTGTTTTTTAGGGTCGCCACCAAGGTCCGTGTCCACGAGCCAAAATGGCGAAAACCCCGCAGAGACTGGGCCTCAGCGGGGTTTCCAAAAAGTGAGAGAGTGTTTTTCTCACAAAGCATATGGTGGTGGATGGTTCACCACTCAAGAACTTTCTATTCGCACTCAAGCGTGCTAGAGAGTACTAGGGCGTGAATGCGAGGGGGAGACTTGGACCCAACCGATGGGCAGATCTTACATCGCCGCACTACACTGAATCAACTTCAAATCCGTTTTTCGGAATTGAACCCCAGTCCACACCAAATCTTCACTGTCTGCGTCATCTATGCAATTACGTCGACACTAGCCATTGGAGAAGCGTATTGATCCGGGTCCACCACTTTGATCTTCACTAGGACGTGCGCCTCTTGAGGGCACTCTATTGCTGAAATTCTGGCACCTCCGCAGCCCAATCTACCTCCGCCAGATTCGGCTAGCCTTCAGATTTCAGGGTTAGCAGCTTACGCAAACGTTCCAAAATTGACTGCCCTTTTTCGCTCGCCAATACTTCAATGGCGTGCTCCAAAGGCATCTTGTCCCAGTGCTTCCCATCTAGAGTTTGAGATGCGTTGTATGCGATAGCTTCAATTGCCTTGCTAATCAATTCACGTTGCAGAGGCTCTGCCTCTGTTTTCAAAAGAGCTTCCAGTTGCTTTTTGTAACTCTCATAAGATTTCGCTAATGCCTCCTTATGCGCATACTCTTGCTGGAGGCGTTCATATTGACTACGACGAATCGATGCAAAAACAGCCAACCAAATCAAAGGAGCCATGAAAGGAAGCTTGATAAGCATCGATTTCAGAATGGCTTCCAATGTGTCATGATTGACAAACGATACAGACCAAAAACCAATACTCTGTATGGACGTAAGGAATGCGACGATCGGCATCAGTCCAACTGCCGCATAAAACAACCTCGTGCTATTTTTAATTGGGATAGAAAAACTTCTTCTCTGAACCTCATATGCTTTAGCCAAACCCGCACTCGTTGCTCCCGGGAGGAGTTTTTCAATTTTTTCGTAGAGTGCGTCGTATTTCTTAAGTTGAGCCGTCTCTAAATTATTAAGTTGCGTCACACGAGCATCAAGCTCCAGTTTTAGACCGCCCGTAGGCTTACCTTCTGAATCAAGTGATCCGAAAATTTTCTTATGAAAATCATCTAGTTCGTCAACTTCTTCATTGGTCAATTTCAAAAGTTCAGTAATTTTTCGCTCGGCATCTGAGATAGCCGTCGCAGCTTGATCAACTTTGGCTTTGATCGAAACTGAATCAGGAGTATCAACAAGCATGGCTTTGTGCAAATTTTCAATCTCAGCGGCCTGTTTTTCAATCAGTACTTTTGCTGATTCGACTGAGCTCTTGATTGACTTCTTTTGATCATTTCCATTAATAAGATCGATCACCAGCGCATCAATATCATTTTTATTCTTTAGAGCTGCATCGATTAAATTATTTGATGCAACTCGATTATCTTCAATGCTCTTAGCAGCTCCAGAAACTTTTCTCTGGAAATTCTCCACAGAGCTTTCCATCTCCACTCGATAAGCCTTCGCAGCCGCCCCAATCACCTTGACAACTGACTCTGGAAGAATAAGGTAAGGTTTTATGTAGGAGAGAAGATTGTCAAGATGCTGATTGGCATTTTGAAGGTGCGCAATATTTCTGTTAGATTTGAAACTCGCAACTTCCTGAAGACAGGGTGAACATTGCGAATTGAAGCTATCCCAAATGCTTTTAGGGACCAATTCAACATCAACACTTGCGATTGCTTCCTTCAAATATTCAACAACTTTTTTTACCCTAGCTAGCTCTTGAACGGCGGTCAGAACAGTCTGGTCATCCACAGTTAGTGATGGGACTTCCTCCAAAAGCACTCGCCACTTTTCCTGAAAGGGATGCTGCTCAAATTCTGTCTGCCACCGTGACATAAATTCTCCGATTGACTAGGAATACAAACGTCAGGTCAATAGAAATTGATCCTGCGTGAATTCATCTTCTTGCAATGGTAATTCATTGCATTTCTGATTTCATTAGAAGGACTGATTTGTGCACTCATTGCATCCTGGATGAATTAATTCGCAGGCCACCGTCCAACCCCCCTTTGAAGTGCTGTGACTTCAATTGCGTTGCACATTTGGCCGTATAGGGCGTTCTGCCAGTTGTTCTCAGGCATGACCAACAACGTCTCCGCCTCCTTATCGAACCGCAGACTGTTCTTATTCCGCAGCAACTCCCAGTAGCCGACGATGCATTCCTTACGCAAGCGCAGGATGTCGGTAGATGGCAGCTTATTGCTCTTCTTGCTGTTGGCTGTCTTGGAGGCAGGCAACAGGTTCCAGACATCGTTGTTGTGCCACAGGTCAAACGGGATCATATGGTCGACATCAAAACTGTCGCACAAGGTTGTGCCAGTCCAGATGCACTCAAGGCGCTCCATCCCAGAAAACAGCTTTCTGGCTTCGATGGTGGTGCGCTCGTCCTCTTTATCCAGCAGGAGATTGACCACGGTGGCAACCTCGATGCCTTCACCTAATTTGGTCGTCTTTTCTGCCCATTGCAAGATAACGGCCTGGCTTACCCAGTAGCCCAAATGGCTCAGTTCAATCCACAGGTCGTTCGGAATCAGGACCTGCCTTGTCTTGGCATCGTAGCCAAACACCCTGCCAGTGATCAACGCCCCACCGGCAAAAACCACAGGTCCCTTGATGATCGCGTCCTCGATATCCGCCATTAAGGCGCGCAGCAGCTTTTGACTGTCGGTGGGCAGCAAACCCTTGTTACGCTCGATCCTGAAGCCGCTGTAGCCGCCAGCTTTGGCATAGCGTTGAACCAGCTCCTGCAGGTGCTTGCGAAACTTGATGGGCTTGCCAGCATCGGGGCGCTCGCCATTCAACTGAGGGATGAAGGTGCGCGATTCGATCAAGGGCCAGTAATACTGAAGCCATTTCTCAGCCACGTACCGGACAGGCAATCCAACCTGTCCATCGGCCAGCCAATTCACACTGTTAGGACTCTGGGTGGCGATTTCGGCCAACGCCCGAAACAGCGCGAATTTGTATGTGGCGCTCTTCTTGTCGTGGTTCAGAACCCCTTCGATTTGATCGATGGGACGGGTATTGGCGCCGGATTTGAGCTGAAACAGCAAGGACACCCATTCCACCCCTCGGCGGTTCATGGCATCCGAGTTGCCCCACTGGTCGATCAGGCTGAAGCCCAGCCGCTCGAAGATCAGCCGCAGGTAGCCAGGGTGATAAGTCTTGAACAGCCGCCCGTTGGCGTCCCTCTCTCCATCTTCGGTATCCGAGCGCAGGCTCGGCACGGAAATCAGCAAGCGTCCATTGACTTTCAGACAGCGCTTGATGGCCAAGGCTGCATTGAAAAGCTCGGTCGAGTCGATGTGCATCAAGACCGCGCAGCACAGAACCCCATCGAATTCGCCACCAAACGGCACAGAGAAGTCGGGCAGAAGACCTTGCGCGATGCGCCCTCGAAGTTCAGGGTGGTATTCCTGCGCCAGCTCAACAAATTCAGGGGTGCCATCGATGCCGTACGGCAGGAACCCCTGACGATCAAGCTCGGCTAAATCACGGCCAGAACCACAGCCGATGTCCAGAATGCGTCCGCCAGGGGCAAAGGCGCTGTTGAACCGAGCAGCCAATGAACTGGGGGCCGCCTCATAGCGCTGCGCAACCTCTCTGGCGTGGGCCATGTAGTAATCAAGCGTTCGGACATCCATATAGTAATTATGAGACTAACAATTTGGCGATATTCATCAAACCATGGGGACCTCATCCCAATCCGACGTGTAGTTCGGTGACTTGCGCTCCTGCCGCATCTGCCAATCCTGGTATGCCCCCTGCGTCGACACCTTGACCGTACCCCTCCCAAAGCGCTGATTCAGGGTATCCAGCGCCAGCATCAATTTGCCATTACTGGACACGTCCCCCTCTAGCAAATCGCCCTGACGGTGCGTCACCGGGCTGATCTCGCTGAGCATGATCCCAGCCTTCTTGTACTGGTACTCGGGCTTAAACATCCGTTCACACAGGAAGCTAGCCCAGCGGTTCACCTCAAGGCTGTCATTGGTGGGATACGGTAGCGGCACCGCCAGACTGGGCATGTACTGCGGGAGGTCTTTGCGGAAGCGGTTGGTCTGTAGAAATACCTGAATCACAGCTGCGTGACTCCCCTGCTCCCTTAGCTTGGCGCAGGCATTGGCTACGAATGTGGATAACGCATCTTGAAGGATCGGTAGCTCTGTGACCATCTTTCCGAAGGACCGGCTGGCGATGATCTGCTGGCGGTCTGGCTGAATTTCCTGCAATTCGATGCACGACACCTCCAGAAGTTCGCGCTGGATCTTCTCCATTACCACTCCAAATTCGGCACGCAAAGTCGGCACATGCGCATGCTTCAAATCCTGCACGGTTCTGATGCTGTGGCACTCCAGCCGTTTAGTCAGCTTGCGACCGACACCCCAAACCTCCTCAACGGGAATACGCTGTAACAGCAGGGCTTTCTGCGCCTCGCTCAGGGTGTTGTAGTTGAAGACACCTTTGGACCTGGGATGTTTCTTAGCCACGTGGTTGGCCAGCTTGGCCAGCGTCTTGGTCGGGCCGATGCCAACACACACAGGAATCCCTGTCCACATCCCGACCCGCTCACGCATGGCGTAACTGACCTCGCGCAACTTGGGGATGCCGGTCAGATCAACAAAGCACTCATCGATGGAGTACACCTCATGCCGGGGCGCAAAGTCGCTCAGAATGCTCATGACCCGGTTAGAGAGATCGGCGTACAGCGCATAGTTGCTGCTGAATGCCAGGATGCCATGTTCCTCAGCCAGTTCTTTGCATTCGAACCAGGGTTGCCCCATCTTGATTCCGAGAGCTTTAGCCTCGTTGGAGCGGGACACAACACAACCATCGTTGTTCGATAGAACTACCAACGGAACACGCGCCAGATCGGGTCGGAAGACTCGCTCGCAGCTCACATAGAAATTATTGCAATCGACCAGGGCCAATTGCTGTACCGCGCCGCCCATGAATCGCCCTCAGTAGAGCTTGTGCAGGTTGTAGGTCACAACCCCCCAAATGGAGAACTCCTCTTCCTCCTTGACCACAATGGTCGGATAGCGGGGGTTTTCAGGCACCAGCTTGATAACGCCTCCACGGCGATGCAAGCGTTTGACTGTGAAGTCGTTGTTCAAAACCGCCAACACGATATTGCCGTGCCGAGGTTCGATGGACCGATCAATCAGCAAGGCATCGCCCTCGTAGATGCCAATGTCGATCATGGAGTCGCCTTTGACTTTGAAGATATGGGTCGCGGCTCCATTGCGTATCAAGTGCTCATTGAGGTCAATGCGCTTTCGGGTGTGATCTGCCGCAGGGGATGCAAACCCAGCAGGAACTTTCCAGCCACACAGTTCCAGCCAGACCTTCTTTTCCGGGATGAAAACAGGTTCTGGATGGGATAAGACTGCGGATTTCATGCAGCCAAATATACTGGATATTTATCCAGCATTTCAAGTACACTAAGGGCCTAAGGTCTCGGTGCGGACAACGCTCGAAGCTCGGGCATGTGTGACCAGGTCATCAGCTCAGCTGCTTTGGCAGGATCGGCACTCAGCCATGCGTCATGAAGCTCCGGTGCAATGATCACGGGGGTTCGCTTCTCATCACCTGGCTTGTGAAACTGGCGCATCACCGGATGCTCGTCGGCATTGACTGTGAGCATGGAGAAGCTAACCACCAGCTCGCCCGACGCAGGATCAGTCCAGCGATCCCATAGGCAAGCGATACCGAACGGATCGCCTGAAGCCAGTTCAATTTTCCAACGCACCGCCCTGCCCGACTCGTAGCTGGGTTCATAAAAATTGTCGACCAGCACCAGGCCATATTGACGATGTCGCCAGGCGGCACGATAGCTGGGCTTTTCCGCCGCCGTCTCACTCCTGACGTTGTAGGTGTGGCGACTAATCTTGCCGTCCTTGGCCCACGATGGGATCAGCCCGAATTTGGCCAAACCACAAGCCACCCGGCCTGTCTGGTGGCTTTTAACGACAACAGGTGCCGCAAATCCCGGGTAGGACTCTTCCGGGTAGCCAGCAAGCAATTCAACGCCGAATTGTTCCTTGACCCACTCGGCCCGCTTGGTTGGCGTGAAATTCGTGCACACGGGGGTATTTTTAGCTGTGGTCCATGGGTACGGCACCAATGGTGTCGAAAGGGTACAAAGTTACAAGTTAGTTCCTATACGTTTGTCACGGGGCACACTGTTTTTAATCTTATAAGATGATAGTCAACTCAAAAGCGCTGACCGGGATCAGGGCTACAAAAGAACAAAAAGGACAGGCATGAGCGACAGCGTCTCACCACTCACCACTGCTCTTGAACAGCTACGCTTGAAATTGCTTGATTTGACAGGGCGAAACCGCCTAATCAACTTCAAGCACACAGCTGGAAAGTCGCTACAGTTTGTAGAAGGACATCCTGCAGCGATCTATCAAAAGTTGGTTGAAGCAAACACCAAAGCGAACATCAACATTCTCGGATTGCCTGAACCTGCTCGAAGAGACTGGGTTGATCGTAACGGGCGATTGCAACGGCCTGAGCCCCGAGAGTGGGCCAAATCCGTGGGCGTCTCCACGGGATATGACATTTCAGGAGCGGGGGAAGACTCAGACGAGTCAAATGTCCGGGCCCTGATGTACCCGGACGACCTGGCCAAGCACTGCCGCAAGATCGAACGCGAGGCCACACTCGCGATAGAGGAGACCGGCGCAAACATGTTGTTCCTGGTGCTCGGATTCTTAGAATTCCCAGATCAGCGAGACAGCGACAAGACTTTCACAGCCCCCTTGATCAGCGTACCCGTGTCGCTGCAAAAGAAGGAAGTTGCGGACATCCAGCAGTTCTCCCTCCAGTACACGGGCGACGACATCTCCGAAAACCTCTCGCTGCGAGAGAAGTTGCGCAACGACTTCGGACTGGTCTTGCCTGAGCTTGGTGAAGAACAGATCAATGTCAACGGGTACTTTGCCGAGATACAGGAGATCATAAAAAAACAACCCGGTTTCACACTTAAGCATCGAGTCTCTTTGTGCTTGCTCAGTTTCAGCAACATGCTGCTGGTTCGAGATTTAGATCCAAGCAAATGGCCTTCAAACGGAGATGAGAACTCCCTCATTGACCACCCAATCGTTCGTGAGGTGTTCGAAGGCAGAGCCGATGACGGCGGAGCAGGCCTCAGTCTCGCTGAAGAGCATCTGGTAGAAGAAGGTCCAGGGTCGAACATCCCGCTTGTTTACGACGCCGACAGCTCCCAACACAGCGCCTTGATTGATGTCTTGTCGCTCAAAAAAAACCTGGTGATCGAAGGCCCACCAGGCACGGGCAAGTCCCAAACCATTACGAACTTGATCGCAGCTTGCCTTGCCGAAGGCAAGAAAGTGCTGTTTGTTGCTGAGAAACTGGCAGCTCTTGAGGTCGTGAAGAACCGCCTCTCACTCGCTGGGCTAGACCCATTCGTTCTTGAACTGCACAGCAACAAGACTAACAAGAAACGGGTCTTGGAGGAAATCGCCAAGCGGACCACCTTTAGACCCAGCCACCCCAATGACCTTCCCCGTCTGCAGCAACAACTAGAAGCTCACCGCAAAGATCTCAAAGCCTACACAGACCTGATCAACTCCATTGCTCATAACGCCTTTGGACTCACTCTCCACAAAATCATGTGGCGTGCTGAGAAGCACCGCCAGGGGCTCAGCAACGAGGAGAACATGCTGAGTCAGATCGACATCAGCGACGCGACTCAAATTTCTGAATTTGAGTTTGGTCGGCGCATGGACTGTCTTGGTTACCTGGGCTCTCAATACCAGTCCGTCGGTGGCTTCGATGCAAGCTGTACGTTCTGGGGGTTCTATCCAGAACGGCTAATCCCCGGTGATGAAGTCAAACTCAAACAATTGTTTGAAGATGCCGACAGCTGGGGACAGACTTTGGTGGAGGCATCGAAGCACTTTGCCCAAGTCCTCGGAGGCCGCGTCCACAACCTCTCACTGGCGTTCAGCGGAGAGCAACTGGCCATACTGAAGAACCTGCTTGAGACAGAAAATCAGCAATTGCCTCTGCACCTCATCCCAGGATTCTTTGAGGATGACGAGACGGGAGCCAAAGCCGCTCAGGCACTTGACGCATTCTCTAAACAAGTCGAACAGTTCCACAGCCTCGAAGGGGCCGTCAAAACCGCCTTGAAGCAGGAATCTAACGTCACGAAGTCCGCGACAGATGATCTCAAAGGCTTGCAACGAATAGCTGGTAGTTTGGGCGCAGAGCTCGGCACGCTTAACGAGCTTCGCATACTGCATCAACAACTGTTTGAGACGGCAGGCAAGCTTTCGACGGCCAACGCCAACTTGGTGATGTTCTTAAGCGAGAAGAAGATCCCGTACAACGGATCGACACAGAAGCTGGAGCAGTTACTCAGTTTTACCGATCTCGTGCTGGATGCCCCAGAGGAGCACTTCCAACTCCAGACCCCTGGATTGACTCGCGATAGCGCGGTCCAGGCCCTTGAGCAGTTGCTTTCCCTCCAATGCGAGTGGACAGGTCTTGAAAAGGAACTCGGGGACTCGCTCTATGTGGACACCTTGCCACATGAAGGGGATATCAAGCAGGCCATCCTTACCCTGCGCGAAGGCGATGCGTGGTACCGCATTTTCCAAGGTCGGTGGCGTAAAGCGGTAGGACTGCACAAGGCACTCCAACGCAACAAGCTGAAAATGCCTGGCCAAAAGCGGCTGGAGCAACTCGAACAAATCGTCAAACTGCTTGGCCTCAAAGAACAGTGGAAGACTTCGCCGACCTGGACGCAGTTCCTCGGTTTTCCTGCGCCAGTAACCCCCTCCCCATTGGAGGGATACCTTGCGCTGGCGAAGTGGAATAGGGGCATCAAAGTTGCCTCAGAGGATATTCAAGCAGTCCTGATTGATCCAATCAGCTTCACCGCCGATCAGGCCCGAGCCCTGCGTCGCGAATTCTCTACGGTCAAACTGGAGATCACGAGCGCAATCGCGGCAGTCAAAGACATCAACGCTAAGCTCAAACGCCTCTCTGAGTTCAGCGGCAGCAATCTCCTCGACAAGGTGTTGGAGAAGACCGGCGAATTCACAGTAGCCCTTGAACACCGATTTGCATGGCTTGAGTTGGAGGCTCACAGTCAGGCGACGTTCAGCCAAGTGATCACTGGATGCGATGCAGCCTTGGAGCGCTCACAGCTCAGGTCAGAGATTCAAACCAATGTCCGTATCAAATCGCTACTTGGCGATCTCTACCTGGGCGTGGACACTGACTGCTCGAGCGCCATCGAAGCGCTATCCTTCGGTCAAAGCATCGACAGTCTCAATTTGTCTCCGCAGGTCAAGTACAAGCTGCGCACCGGACATCCGCTTGAAGCCTGCCACACCCTAGCTACCGCTCTGGAACCCGTCCACAAGGGGCTCCAGCAGATTGAGGGATTGAGCAATGCTTTGTCTCAGTTCGGAAAATTTGAACTGGACACCTGGACGGGCGCGCCTGCAGATGAAGACTTGGAGCTGTTCGTAAGCGCACTACATGGCGCAGTTCAGAAGGCTGTCCAGGACCAAGACCTTCTGATTCCTTGGTCGTTGTATCTTACCCGTCGCAAGGAGGCCAACGAATTGACATTGTCTGAGTTCGTCGAGCTTCTTGAGAAAAGGCGCGTCAAACCAGAGGAACTTTCAGACGCCTACGCCTACTGCATCTACAGCACGATCACTCGTGAAGCCTTCCGTAACATCCCCCAGCTTGGACGCTTTACTGGCCTCAAACACAACCAGATTCGAGACGAGTTCAAACGACTAGACAAGGAGATCATCGCTCTACGTGGCAAGGCGATCGCCTACGAATGCACTCGCAAGGCCTCTCCACCTCCCGGCAGAAACGGAGCTCGCGTCGATGATCGCACTGAGATGGTTCTTCTGAACTACCTCATGCCTCAGCAACGCCCACGCATGCCTGTTCGCAAGATCCTCACGCGCGCTGGTGGTTCGATTCAGGCGCTCAAACCATGCTTCATGATGGGACCCCAAGCCGTAGCCCAATACCTGGCTCCAGGGGTCATCAAGTTCGACCTCGTCATCATGGACGAAGCATCCCAGTTAAAGCCTGAGGAAGCTATCGGCTCAGTTGCTCGTGGTGGTCAATTGGTGGTGGTTGGCGATCCTAAGCAGCTGCCCCCGACATCGTTCTTCTCTCGTATGTCCCAGGACGGTGACGTTGGTGACGATCAATTCACCACCACGGATGCTGAGAGCATTTTGGATGTCTGCTCTTCGCATTTCAGGCCAACACGCTCGCTGCGCTGGCATTACCGTTCACAGCATCATTCATTGATCGCATTTTCAAACCACAGCTTTTACCGTGGAAACCTGGTGATCTTCCCCTCGCCCTATGGCCAAGGCGGAAAGCTTGGTGTACGTGCCGTATATTTAGCTGACGCCATCTACGAAAACCAGACCAATCTGCGCGAAGCCAAGCGCGTAGTCGATGCAGTAGTCGAGCACATTGCAACTCGCCCCAACGAGTCTCTTGGCATCGTCACGCTGAACATCAAGCAGAGAGACCTGATTGCCGAACTGTTGGAAGAGAGACTGAAGTCGGTTCGGGGTGCCGATTCCTACCGTGACCATTGGACGACCGAGGGGCAACCCTTGTTCATTAAGAACCTTGAGAACGTCCAGGGTGATGAGCGTGACGCGATCATCATATCCACGACCTTCGGCAAACCACCAGGATCCAGCGCCGTCCGTCAGAACTTTGGCCCCATCAGTCGACAGGGCGGCTGGCGACGCCTGAATGTGCTTTTCACTCGCGCCAAGAAGTCGATCGCCCTGTACACATCCCTTCGCCCTGAAGACATTGTGATGGATGGGACTACTCCGGACGGCACCAAGGCACTGCGCAACTACCTTGAATACGCCCGCACAGGTTCTCTGCCAACTATCGAGGAGACAGACCGCGATCCAGACAGCGATTTCGAGATCTCCGTCATGGACATGCTCAAGATGCGTGGCTATCAAGTCACACCCCAACTCGGCGTAGCGGGATACCGCATTGACATTGCCGTCAAACACCCAGACGCACCAGGTTCGTATCTGGCAGCGATCGAATGCGACGGCGCAACCTACCACTCAGCGTTGTCAGTTCGAGATCGTGACCGCATCCGACAAGAGATCCTCGAGTCGCTGGGCTGGCGTGGTCGGATTTGGCGAATCTGGTCGACTGACTGGTTCCGCACGCCAAGACAAGAAACCGAGAAGCTGATCAGCTTCCTAGAGGATCTGCGAAGAAATTGGAAACCGGAACACGCATCTGGCGAGGCTTGGATCGAAGAAGGACAAGGCGCCAGCCACCCTAATTCAATGGCTACCGAGGTAAACGAAGCAGTTGAAAACGCCCACCAAGCTGAAGTCGAACGGGAAGCTGTTAACTCAGTGTTGATCGACACCGAGGATGACCTAGAAATCGAAGTCGGTGATGTGGTGCGTTATGTTGATTTGGCCAATTTAAACGACATACTGACCGTTCAAATTACCCACGGTAAGGATGATTTTTCTAATGGCATTGTCAATGAAAGCAGACCACTTGCTCAAGCCTTGATCGGAGCTGTAGTCGGTGATGAGGTGTCGCTTCATCTAGCAGGAAGTTCTTCCAAATCATTTCAAATCATAGAAATAAAACGGAAGACTACCAACTAGAACGCAAAAAACCCCGACCTGTCCTGAGACAAGCCGGGGTTTATTTAAATGTTCAACAACGACCTAATTTTTAACCTACCGCTAGATTTCCAACAGCATCAGGGTGGGCTGAGCAGCTGCCTTACTCAACTGAGCGCAGCTCACCTGTTCCTCACCTTTTTGGGAAGCAGGTAGAGGGCCGACATTCGGATGGATACCCGTCGTGGACATCTTTGAGCAGGAAATTAAAAGATTACTTCAAACTCTGCAGCTGGGTCTGGCAACGCGCGCCTAGCCACGAAGAACCCAACAACGCGTGTATCCGGATACGCCTTCAGAATCACGTTGCGAGCTGCAACAAAATGTGATCCTGTGGTCAGCATGTCATCAACCAATATAACAATGGGTCTGTCTAAAGGCCCTGCCAATTGGTAAATCGCCTCCAGATCATTCGGCTTTGGTCGTTCACCATCTTGTTGGTGATGAGCTGCTGCATACGACGTCGTCTGCTTTAGCAGCTCAAAGCACAACCCACCAGTACCTTGGCATGCCTTCTGTGCGACCTGCAACATCCTGTCGTCATAGTCCGCATCGCCCGGTATTTTTGAAGGTGGTACAGGGCAAACGAGCGCTTTGTCCAGAACGCTTGCACCCTTCTTAAACGCACTGTTGAGAAGCGCAGCTGATTCAGCGATTGCCAAATTCTTGTACTTGTAATCCGGGAAATTCGCTCTAGCAACAGGCTTCTTGAGATTGCGGATTAGTTGATTGCCAGGACTGTGCTCTGCCATTTTTCTGGCAGTAAATTCATAAAAAAAGTAGCACTCGTGCTCTTTTCCGAGGTGATAGTGATCGCCTCTGTTGCTATCGTCAATTTTTAATGGCGGCGTCAACATCAAGGCAGGCAAGGATATCGTCGAATTCTTTAACTCGTATTGCGCCAAGTTTCTCCAACCGATGCGGCCAAGTTAAAGACGGATTGTGAAAATTACTCTCCAAAATAAACAGCTTGCGACCTTGCTTGAGTGCAGCACGCGCTTGGATTAATGTCCCAGACGTTTCTCCAGCTTCCACAATGACAGTAGCCTGAGTCAAGGCGCTCATCGTGATGTTCCGCTCAGGAAAGAAAAAACGATTAACGCTTGGTGGCCGCTTGGCGTACTGCAGAACTGGCACTTGACTTATCAAGAGATGCTGTCGAGCAATTAATTCTTGCAGTTCAGTGTTCTCACGAGGGTAGACCTGATCAATTGGCGTACCAATGACGGCAATCGTGTTCCCATGGTGTCGTATCGCTGCTTCGTGAGCGATGCGGTCAACGCCCTTCGCAAGTCCTGAGACAACAGTGATTCCTTCTGCAGCCAACATGCTGGCCAGCTTAGCTGTTCTGCGCTCACCCTCAGGTGTAGGTTCTCGAGTCCCCACGATAGCTACACGTCGTGGTGTGTAAACCAGGTCCCAATTTCCTCGGTAATAAAGAAATTGCACGGGATGCTCTGCATCCAACAACGACTCAGGGAACTCGCTACTCCCCCTGAGTCTGACACTGAAAGAGCCCACACCTCGTTTATTGAACTTCTGGAGAACCTCGGCAGCACATGCTTCTGCGTGCTCCATTGAAACAAGTTCCGAGGGCAGCCGATCGGGGTGCTCGCGGAACAGTTCTGCAAGATTCTTGAAGGAAGGTCTCTTATCGCCGATGTCTTGTTGCCACAGCCACTCATAGGCACCCATCTCCAGCATGGGAGAAATGGCACCGAAATCTGACTCTTGAGCAAAATTGATCATGAGCTCCTACTCTACTACCTCCAAGGTAGCTGTTATTTTATACAGTATTTTGCTTTTCAGAAACTGATTTTTGCATTGAAAGCGCTTGGTCATCAAGTTGCCGTAGATGCAAAAGAACCAGAGTTCAAAGGAATATTTGAGCTCTAAAGCACTAGATACAGCACCGGTTACTTGCTTGAATGTTCCGCGCAAAGGAGAACATGACACTCAATGAAGCATTTATAAGCCCACACATGCCACGCTAGCTACCGTGATGGCAACCAGGGGGCACGTCAGAAAATTTCATTGCGCTGCCTGAACCTGCCGTTCGTACCAGCGCTGCATTTCAATCAGCATCAGAGTGGTCTGGGCAGCATCTTCGGCAAGCTGCCCACAGCTCACCTTGCCCTCATCTCCGGTGGTAGCAAATAGAGGGTTGGTGGTCCCTTGAGCAATGCCTCTGGAAGTTGCGGGAACGGGGGGCAGTTGTTCGAAACTGTCTGTGGGGTTGCTGCACACCCTGACATGATTATCAGACTTCCAACCAGTAGCCAACTGCGCAGACCGTTGATTGAATTCAATTGAAATTTCATGATTGATTTGCTCCTGTGAGCGTTTGATGTCAGCCGACTTTTGTTCATCGCGGGCTTGCGCAAGCGCTACCTGATGCCGTTCGGCATCCCACGCCCGTTGAGTGTGGCCCTCCCCCACCCACACGCCGCTAAGCCAGACGCCAAGCAACACAATGGGCATGAGGACTAGGCGCCAGTTGGATATCAGTAGACGAGTGAGCCAATTCATTTCGACTCCAGATCCAAGGCCAAAAGCTTGTGCTGGGCAATCAAACCGAGCAACTTGTCGGCATAGGAAGGATCGGTTGCATACCCAGCCTTGAGCAATGCACGCGCAAAAGCCTCAGTGGTCTGACACAGGAAGCATGGCTGATAGCGTGGATTGCCTCTGAGGAATTCAGCATGGTCATCGATGCTGGCCTGCCAACTCGCGTACTTTCGCCACTTGGCTGGAACAACAAGCCATTGCCCCTTGATGAACTCCCGAGTGTTCAAGGTCAGCGTTTCGCCCCTCCACCGGCTGTCGGCCTTGATCCCAAAAAGGTTGTTCCCAGCTTTAGCAAGTCCTGACTCACCCCAGGCAGACTCAAGTGCCGCCTGAGCGATCGTGATGCTCGCAGGAACCCCAGACTTTTGCTGGGATTCCATTGCTGGCTTAGATAGCCGCATGATGAACTCGTCAGGTATCACAGCAGCTCCTTCACGTCTTTGGCGACCTGGTCGATCGAAGCATCACGTCGCTCGTCGATGAAATTGAACAACCAGCGCACCATTGCCCAGCCCGGCAAGCCACAAGCAAAGATCACCCCGCCCATGGCATACAGACCGATCGTTGAAAACGCCCAGTGATGCAGCTGGAAATACTCGACGGTGATTGCGCCGCCACAGATGCTCGATACGACAGTGCTGATCAAGCCGACCGTCCATTCGCGAATGGCTCTGGGCGGCGTCATGAGCATCACGACAACCGCCGCCAGGGTGGCACCACCAGCGGCCGCTCCAGCAGCACCCCCAATGGCTTTGTAGGCGGCAGCCGCTCCTGCGACTCCAGAGCTGGTAGGTTCAGGCATTGATTACTCCAAATGAAAAGACCGCCAGGGCAAACCATGGCGGCCAGCAACAAAGAATGAAATGAAAGATTTCGAAGCCAATCTATGCGGCAACGACTGCAATCGGAAACGGTTTTCGGATCTGCAGGACAGGAACCACGGTCTGCATGTCTCCACCAGACTCCACAAACGTAAGACTGATTACGTCAATCACGTTCTGTCGAGACGAACGAATAGCATCAGCCTCAATCCGGGTCAGGATCAGCCCTTGCGTCTGGTAGTACAGCGCTGCGGCCATGACCGCCAGGTTATGCGCGAACGAGTTGTCGCAGGCTGCGCGCCAGTAGCCGTCCTCCAGGAACAGACAGGCACCCTTGCAAAGTTGCACTACTGGGCAGCGCGGGCATTCGCTTCGGGTGCTGAAGTGGTAAGCCGTGTTCAGCGCGATGTCGTCAAATTGCTCAACGTGACCGATCCTGTGATGGGTCGAAGCGCTCATGTTCTGGCAGGTCGTCACATTGCCTTTCATGTCCACGGCAATCGAGTCATCACGGTCCATGCCGCACTTTTGACCCAAAGAGTTCAGCGGCCTAGACTGTGCCTGTGCCCGCATGAATTCTTCGACTTTGTCACGCATTGTCCCCACCGACATGCCAGAGCCTGTAACCAATTCCCAGAACATCTGGTGGCGATATCGATCGCGATCAGTACCTTCCAGCGTCAGCGAGAGACCGCCCTGGTCATAGGGCAGCATCACTTCCTCGGTGGCCAGCACAATGGCCTGCACTGGCAGATCGAGTTTTTCAGCAAAAAACTGCCTAGCCATCTTGAGGGATTGGTTGTGCCGGTGCAGAACCGTATTGAAACTCATTCGATCCAGCGGCATACGCCTGGATACCCATCGCTTGATTTGCACAAGCGCTTCAGGATCATCCAGTGGATCAGGGCCACGGTAGGACTGGGCAGGACCATCATGGGACAAACCAATCCCGATATCCAGCGCTTCCACCCAAGCCAGTTTTTCGTTATCGAATAGCGATCCGTTCGTCACGATCGACAACTGAGCATTGGGGTAGCGACGTTTGACTTCCTCTCCCAAGGGCTTGAGCAATTTCCAGTAAACAAAGGGCTCCCCGCCCCAGAACTCAATCTTGACACCAGCACCCCAGCCATCCTCTCCTCCAGCAAACCACCCCTCGAGTTGCTGCATGAAAGGCTGGACATCGTCCGGGTGCCCGTCAAGGTCATGAGGCTGGTGCGCCTGCGAGCAGTATTGGCAGGCGTAATTGCATTTGAGCCCTAACTGCAGCTTGAGGTGACGAATGGCCCTTGATTTTCCGGCTGGGTTGCTGGGGTGGTGTAAATGCCAGAAGGGCTGCCATTGCACATCTGGCTGCCTCGGGAAGGCTTGCGGCAATGGCAAAGGCTCTCCACTGTCAGACCAGATCAAGCTGGAATCTTCAGGGTCATAAATTGCCTTTCGCACGAAACCGTGCTGACCATTGAGTGTCAAGGTGAATTTCATGGGGCGGGTTCCTCAAATGCGATGGGGTAAGCCTCTCGGCACACCCGAGCCTGATCGGCACCGGGCAATGTCTTGAGGTTGAAGATGTGACGGCCGGATGCTTTGCCATCCGGGTTGGTGACCTGAACGGTCATGACGAGATTCGAGTCGCCAATCTGGACAACATCCACCTCGTAGCCGTGCCGAATTTGGAGATCGATGCTCATTGCGCGTGCTCCCACTTCGTGACACGGGCGCGGATCTGCTCAGCAGACCAGGTCTTGTCACCACCTTCGTCACCACGGTGGGTGAAGCGAACATTGGTGACGATTGCGATCTTGTCGCTCTCCGGATCGAACATGGGAAAGGTGGAGTGCTCTAAATAGCCAGGAAAAATGAACAACGCCCCTTGTCGGGGCGTTTGTGCAAAGAGTTTGTTTTCATGCCTGAGCATCCAGTTGGCCTGTACCGGCCTGGGATCGTGAAAACACAGTGCCCCTGGCAGTCCGACAGCATCCTTGCCCTCACCCGATCCCAGATGAACCCTGGGGTAATAGGTGGCCACCAGCTGATTGCCAACATGCCTGTGTGGGATGGCCCACTTGCCCATGCCTCTTTGCCGGTTGACGAAGGTGTTGTACGTGACAGCCAAGTCGGCCGGATCAAGCGATGGATAAGCGTGCTGGACATAGAGCGCGACCCGCTGCTCGATGCTGGCCAGCAATTTCAGCAACGAGGTGCTGGGTTGCTCCAACATCATCGACACCGTGTCTGCGCGGTACGCCATCCTGGCTGCCGTCTGCGTGTGGCTATCGTAAAAGCGCTCCGCTTCCAAGGCCAAGACCTCCTGGTCATCCTCCAACTCCGAGAGTTGGTCGATCAGGACATGGCTAGGCCAGAGGCTCACCATCTGAGCCGCATTGTTTGATTTCATCGGGTCAAATCTCCATCAAGAATCATTTGAATCGGGTGCTTGCGCCCATAAAACCGGTTGGGCCGGTAAGTCCGGGTTCCGTGATCGAACTCGATCCAGGGCCAGACACTGAAATGCACACTGGCTCGGCAGCCAAACCAGGAATGCCGATTGACAAGCGTGTGCTCGTAGCCTGAGCAATTCATCCACAGGCATTCGCCTGGAACGAAGCGAACATCGCCAACACCTTCGACGGCCAGCACCACGTCTGGCGACACTGCCAGACAGATGTCCAGCCGGACCTCCTCAAAGATTGATGCGTCTCGATGCGCGTGAACCAGGGGGTCATCCCGTGGCGTGGGTGGTACCAAGACGGTCAGGCGACCAGATCCAACAGTCAGAGCGAACTGATCAAGTAGCTCTTCGATCGCGAGATATCGCCCCACTTCTGATCGATGAACGAAGGCGAGATGGTCGGCGCAGCTGAACCGGCAGGGGTTCTCCGAAAGGTAGGGATCCATCGCTGGCACTGGATAACCGGTGCGAGCCAATGAAAGGTTGCGGAACAGTCCTGGACTGGCCTCGCTAACCACTGACTCCCAGACCAGGTGATCGAAACAATCAAAAGCAGCAGCAAAGGCATGGTCCAGATTTACGGGCACTTCCACCCCCGGAACATCCCTGACTGCAACCAGTCTTTCAAGCTCCGGATTGCGCACCGCATCAATGGCTGCTTCAAAATCCGTTTCGCATCGCAAGAAAGCCGCCACAGTCATGTGGCACGGAATGGCGTCCTCATGTACTACCCACATCAGACCACCTCCACCGCAGCGCTGGCCTTGTGGCTGAAATACTTGAATCCGACTTTGATCAGTCCATGATCTTGCGGTTCCAGCCCCAGGGCAACCCATTTGAAAGTGGCGACACCACCCGATATCGGCACCTTGGTCTTGGGAAGAAAGCCGGTTTCGCATTCCAGGTAGAGCACACCATTGCGGGACTCCACTTCTGGCATGTTGACCGTCTCATAGACAGGCTGGATTAACCGAACGGTGCAAATGATGGCCTGACCTGCAGTGCAGGTGGACGGCACATCCATTTCGATGGACGGCAAGACTGCGTTGTAGAGTGATACCCGTGATCGCACCTCCAAAAAATCGGCGAAGCCTTCGGGCGGCATGGTCTGCGGCGAGTACACCAGGACAGCCACCTCTTCGATCGGGCTGTCTTCAAACGGTACGAAGAACAAGACGGTTCGAGGATGCAGCGGGCGCCCGAGCAGGAAAGGGTTCTTGTGCAGGTTGGTCTGCGGGAAGACCGAATGCAAATGCCCTAGATCCTCCCAACCAAACCGAGACTCCAGAGCCCAGTTGGTATGGATGCCCCAGTGTTTACCCAGGTCGATGTGCGCCCGTATAGCAGCAGGATCGAACACAAATGGTCGTGAGCCGTACTCCTTGACCCCGGATTCCGTATTGAGTCGCCAAGGCGTTACTGTGATCGTCTGAGCTTGCAAGTCCCGTTCGACCCGATAGCTCACAGGAAAGGCACCGAACGATTCCGCAGGCGATGGTATGTTGAAAAGGCGACCGCCAAAAGTACTGGGATCAGTCATAACTCCACCCTTCAGCAGTCCGTGCTGCAGTTGCAATTGCAGTTGCAGTTGCAATTCGTGCGGCAATTGAAAGCCGTGGTCCCACAGTTACAGTTGGTGTACCCCCCGCAGTTGCAGTTGCAATTGCAGGCCCGATACCAGCGGTGGTACTCACCACCACCAATCTCATCTTGAGCCAGGTAGTAGCCGTCGTAGTTCAGTCCCACAGAAGGAACAGCATAGTTGGCGTATGTTGTTCCACCTACGCCGTCGTACTGACCGCTGTTGGCGCAGTAGTTGAAGCCAAGACCCCATGTCCACCAATTGACGTTTGGAGGCGTCCAATAAGCATTGCTGGCACAGTTCCCTGTTGGAAGATAGCCATTGCAGTTGGTCGCTTTATCGTCATAGTATTGATTGCTCCTCCCCATCTCGCCAATGTCCTGACCATCATTCATCTTGTAGCCAGTGTTGCGAGCGTTATCTGCCGAGCCGGACTGAGAGGAATAGATGACTGCGCCGCTACCCATGTAGAGATGACCCGTCATGGTGTCGCCAGCTTTGGCTAGACGACTAGACAAATCAATAGGAACAGTCGAGTTCCCTGTTGCATCTGGCCCATAGCCATTGACCGATCGCACAAAGGCTGTCGAGTCATAGCCGTCGAGCTTGTCCGCATCGGCAGCCTTGGCCGTGATGCCCAGGTAGGCGGCATTGTGGTTATGACCAAGCGCGGCATAAGCCGCGTCATGGTTGTGACCCGACAAGGCAAAACCTGTCGAGTCGATGCCATCAAGCAAATCCGCATTGGCCACCTTGCCCACTGTGGCCGAGAGGTCAATGACCATCTTCCACGAAGCAGGGCTGACCACCGTGAGGATGTAGAGCTTTTGCTCGTCGGTCCTGAAACACGGCATACCCAGTTGCAGGTTGACCGTCGGGAAAGACGTTCCGCTGGAGAGCGAGAGCGCGGTCTTGTCGTTGTTCAGGATCTGAGACAACGAGTCAGACAGCGTCGTTGAGGATGGAATTTCAGTGTAGTTCTGCATTTAATGCCCTATCAATACCCTTGGGCAACCCAAGAAATGGCTCCGGTCACTCGCGTGCCGGACGTGTTTTCAAGAACTGCGGTGAAGCCGGTGGTCGAAACCGCACCCAGGATTCGGGGGACGGCCACCGTGGTGCCCCCCTTGAAGGTGAGCGTGACCTCTGGCGAGACACGAAACTGCC
>JACCDS010582882.1_pt1 | contig 26357 bp, 26 predicted proteins | sample 7446441 | NCBI WGS metagenome assembly JACCDS01 (sample SAMN15323445, study PRJNA562643) | freshwater metagenome | isolation source: river surface water | place: USA:Blue River Watershed | collected 2017-08-17 | reverse complement strand
TGGCCAAGGGCCTGAACGTGGTCGGCCTGATGAACGTGCAGTTCGCGATCCAGCAGCAGGAAATCGACGGCAAGCTGCAGGACATCGTTTATGTGCTCGAGGTCAACCCGCGTGCGTCGCGTACCGTGCCGTATGTGTCGAAGGCCACCGGTCTGCAGCTGGCCAAGATCGCCGCACGTTGCATGGTCGGCCAGTCGCTCGATAGCCAGGGCATCGGCGCCGAGGTCGTGCCGCCTTACTTCAGCGTCAAGGAAGCCGTGTTCCCGTTCGTGAAATTCCCGGGCGTCGACACCATCCTCGGGCCGGAAATGAAGTCGACCGGCGAAGTGATGGGTGTGGGCCGCACCTTTGGTGAGGCCTTCGTGAAGTCGCAGCTGGGCGCCGGCGTTCGTTTGCCGACTTCGGGCAAGGTCTTCCTGTCGGTGAAAAACAGCGACAAGCCGCGCGCAGTCGAGATTGCACGTGACCTGGTGAAGATCGGCTTCGCGGTGGTGGCGACCAAAGGCACCGCGGCCGCAATCGCTGCCGCCGGCATCCCGGTCGAGACGGTCAACAAGGTGGCCGAGGGTCGCCCGCACATCGTCGACATCCTCAAGAACAACGAGATCGCGCTGGTGATCAACACGGTCGAGGAGAAGCGCAATGCGATCAACGATTCGCGCACGATCCGTACTTCGGCACTCGGCGCACGCGTGACGACCTACACCACGATCGCCGGCGCCGAGGCGGCGGTGCAGGGGATGGCGCACCTGAACGAGTTGCATGTATACGACTTGCAGGGGATGCACGCATTGCTGCAGTAAGCCTATAATTGTTCTTCCAACTATACAGAGGCTGCGCGAACCGCAGCCTCTGTTCTTTTATTTTTGAGAATCGAAAGCCCATGAGTACTGTTCCCCTTACCGTGGAAGGCGCCGAGATGCTGAAGGAAGAGCTGCAGCGCCTGAAGTCCAAGGAGCGCCCGGCGGGGATCAATGCGATCGCCGAGGCGCGCGCGCAGGGCGATTTGTCCGAGAACGCCGAATACGATGCTGCGAAGGAGCGCCAGAGCTTCATCGAGGGCCGCATCGCCGAGCTCGAGGGCAAGCTGTCCGCCGCACAGATCATCGATCCCAAGCTGATCGATGGTGATGGCCGGGTCGTGTTTGCGTCCACCGTCACGCTGGAAGACCTGGAGTCCGGCGATAAGGTCACCTACAAGATCGTGGGCGACGACGAAGCCGACCTGAAGTTCAAGAAAATCTCGATCAGCTCGCCGATCGCGCGCGCGCTGATCGGCAAGTACGCGGGTGACACGGTGCAGGTGCAGACGCCCGGCGGCCTGCGCGAGTACGAAGTGCTCGAGGTACAGTACCTTTGATGATCGCCGACGGTCGCTCTGACGGTCGCTTCCTGCCGACCGTGCGTACGCTGCTGGTCACGTTGTGGGCCGGCAGCCTGTGGACGGTTGGCTACCTGGTCGCGCCGACACTGTTTGCGACACTGCCGGACCGCATGCTGGCCGGCGCGATCGCTGGCAGCCTGTTCCGGGTCGAGGCCTGGTTGTCGCTTGGCTGCGGCCTGCTGTTGCTGGGCCTGTTCGCGCTGGGGCAGGGGTTCGCCAGGCGCCGTAGCTGCCTGTGGCTGGTGGTGGCGATGCTGGTCTGCGTTGCAGTCGGCTATTTCGGGCTGCAACCGTACATGGCGGCGCTGAAGGCAACTGCGGTGGACCATGGCGGCGTCATGGACGAGGCCGCCCGCGCCCGTTTCGGCATGCTGCATGGGGTGGCGAGCGTGATCTATCTGCTGCAGAGTGTGCTGGCACTGGCGCTGGTGATCCGCCACCGTTGACGGCCCCGGGCTGCCGCACGGGGGCCGGCGCGCCTGCGCACGGCCGGTCTTTGCGCGGCGCTTATTTGCTGAGCTGGCGCTTCTTCTGACTGACCTGGCGCGTCTTGCCACGCTTGACGATCCCACCTGCGGTAACGCGTTCGTTTCCCTTGACGACGACCTTCGTCACCGACGGCCGCTTGGTCGGATGCGTCTTGACGATGGTCACTTCGCGCAGGCCTTTGCCGCGCGTGGCTTTCGGCTCTTTCGGGATGTCCTTTTTCGGCCGGTACAGCACCAGCAGCTTGCCGATGTGCTGCACCGGTGCTGCGCCAAGTTCAGTGCACAGGGTGTCGTAGTACGCGATGCGGGCCTCGCGGTCATCGCCGAAGACACGGATCTTGATCAGGCCGTGCGCATCCAGCGCGGCGTTGGCTTCCTTGATCACGGCAGGCGTGAGGCCGGACTCGCCGATCATGACGACCGGGTTCAGTCCATGGGCTTGGGAACGCAGCTCGCTGCGCTCGGCGGGGGTCAAATTGAGCATAAACACCTTCTAAAACACAGTATTCTACGTGAATGGCAAAAAACAAAGTCAACAAGAACTGGTTACACGACCATATTAACGACCCCTATGTGAAGCTGGCGCAAAAGGAAGGCTATCGCGCCCGCGCCGCCTACAAACTGAAGGAGATCGATGAGGATGAGAAGCTGATCCGGCCCGGCCAGAACATTGTCGACCTTGGCTGCGCGCCCGGTAGCTGGTGCCAGTATGCGCGGCGCAAGCTCGCCGGTCGCGACGGCGGCGGTATTCGCGGAATGATTGTCGGCCTTGACATGCTGCCAATGGAGCCGATTGCCGATGTCCGCTTTATCCAGGGTGATTTCCGTGAGCAGTCGGTACTGGACCAGCTTGAACAGGCACTCAGCGGCGAAAAAGTCGACCTGGTGCTGTCGGACATGGCGCCCAATTTGTCCGGTATCGCGGCCACCGATGCCGCCCGGGTCGAGGATATTGTCGATCTGGCTATGGATTTTGCACGGCACCATCTGAAACCATCGGGGTGCCTGCTCGTCAAATGCTTCAACGCCAGTGGATATACCCAGATCGTTGAGAAATTTCGTCAGGAATTCCGGGTAGTCACGTCGAAAAAGCCCAAGGCGAGCCGGGATAAGTCATCAGAGGTCTTTCTGCTGGGCCGGGGCTTGAAAAATCCGGCCTGAACCACGGTCCCCGGTCGTCACTCTTGAAAAATCAGGGATTTAGCCTCATTTGGTCGATGGCAAGGGGGCGCCATTGGGAGTAGAATTTACTGCAATGCAAAGCCGCTGCCCGACGGCCGTATCCAAGGAGTTCTCCTAGTGAACAATATGTTTTCCAAAGCTGCCATCTGGGTCGTGATCGCCCTGGTGCTTTTCACCGTGTTCAAGCAGTTCGACGAACGCGGCATGTCGAGCGGAGCGACTCCGATCGCTTATTCCGATTTCCTCGATGAAGTGAAGGCACAACGCATTCGCGAGGCGACGCTGGACGAGCACGCGATCGTCGCCATTACGACTGAAGGCAAGAAGATCAAGGCGTCGGTCACAGAACTCGATCGCGGGCTCATCGGCGACCTCGTGAACAACGGCGTCAAGTTTGACGTGCGCCAGACCGAGCAGCCGTCGGTTCTCTCGCAGATGTTCATCTCATGGTTCCCGATGCTGCTGCTGATCGGCGTCTGGATCTTCTTCATGCGCCAGATGCAGGGAGGCGGCAAGGGAGGCGCGTTCTCGTTCGGCAAATCGAAGGCACGCATGCTCGATGAGACGCAGAATGCCGTCACCTTCGCCGATGTGGCCGGCTGCGATGAAGCGAAGGAAGAAGTTGGCGAGCTCGTCGATTTCCTGCGCGACCCGACCAAATTCCAGAAGCTGGGTGGTCGCATTCCGCGCGGGGTACTGATGGTCGGCCCGCCGGGTACCGGCAAGACGCTGCTGGCGCGTGCGATCGCCGGTGAGGCGAAGGTGCCGTTCTTCACGATTTCGGGTTCCGACTTCGTCGAGATGTTTGTCGGCGTGGGCGCTTCGCGCGTGCGGGACATGTTCGAGAATGCGAAGAAGCACGCGCCGTGCATCATCTTTATCGACGAGATTGACGCGGTGGGTCGCCATCGCGGTGCCGGCATGGGCGGCGGCAATGACGAGCGCGAACAGACACTGAACCAGCTGCTGGTCGAGATGGACGGCTTCGAGGCCAATGCCGGTGTGATCGTGATTGCCGCGACAAACCGTTCCGACGTGCTCGACAAGGCGCTGCTGCGCCCGGGCCGTTTCGACCGCCAGGTGATCGTTGGACTGCCCGATATCCGCGGCCGCGAGCAGATCCTCAATGTCCACATGCGCAAGGTGCCGATTGCGCCCGACGTGCGTGCGGACTTGCTGGCGCGAGGCACGCCGGGTTTCTCCGGTGCCGATCTGGCCAACCTGGTGAACGAGGCAGCGCTGTTTGCGGCGCGCCGCAACAAGCGCCTGGTGGAGATGCAGGACTTCGAAGACGCAAAGGACAAGATCGTGATGGGTCCGGAGCGCAAGTCGGCTGTGATGCGCGAGGAAGAACGCCGCAATACGGCGTTCCACGAGTCCGGCCATGCGGTGGTGGCGAAGCTGCTGCCGAAGGCCGACCCGGTGCACAAGGTCACCATCATGCCGCGCGGCATGGCGCTTGGCCTGACCTGGCAGCTTCCGGAGCATGACCGCGTGAACATGTACAAGGACAAGATGCTCGAGGACATCGCGATCCTGTTCGGCGGCCGTATTGCCGAAGAGGTGTTCATGAACCAGATGTCGACCGGCGCTTCAAATGACTTCGAGCGTGCGACCAAGATGGCGCGCGCGATGGTCACGCGGTTCGGCATGTCCGAGACGCTGGGCACGATGGTGTACGAGGACACCGATCAGGATTCGTACTTCGGCCGCATGTCGTCCAAGACCGTGTCCGAAGCGACCCAGCAAAAGGTCGACGCCGAGATCCGCAGCATCCTCGACCAGCAGTATGCGCTGTCGCGCCGGCTGCTCGAAGAAAACCGCGACAAGGTCGAGGCCATGGCGAAGGCACTGCTTGAGTGGGAAACGATCGACGCCGAGCAGGTCAGCGACATCATGGCCGGGCGCGATCCGCGGCCGCCGAAGGTGCCGCCGACCTCGCGTGCCAGCGGCGGTTCCACTGACGGCGGGGTTGAACCCGCTGCGGCACCGGCCTGATGCCAATGCAGTAAATCATTTGCGTGAACCTCGATTGACGAGCCAATGCTGATGCGGGGTGGGGAGCGATCTCCACCCCGTTGCTTTGCAGGGGCCGCATTTTTCGCATGCCTGAATTTTCCCGAGATTACCTGCAGTGCGGCCGTTTCCGTCTGGTCGTCTCCGGCGACGCTTTTCGTCCGCTGGTGATGGGCATACTGAATATCACGCCGGATTCGTTTTCCGACGGCGGCCGGTTTGCGTCGCTCGACCTCGCACTCTCGCACGCCGAACAAATGATCGCCGATGGCGTGGATATCATCGATATCGGCGGCGAGTCGACCCGTCCGGGGGCGCCACCGGTAGCGCTGGATGAGGAACTGCGCCGGGTGATGCCGGTGGTCTATGCGTTGCGCGATTGTGGCCGGCCGCTGTCGGTCGACACACGTCGGCCAGCGGTGATGCGTGAGGTGCTGGCCGCCGGTGCGGACATGATCAATGACATCGAAGGTTTTCGTGATCCGGACAGCTTGGCGGCGGTCAGCGACAGCGATTGCGCGATCTGTATCATGCACATGCAGGGACAGCCGCAGAGCATGCAGCGTGCGCCCCACTATGATGATGTGTTCGCCGAGGTGCGCGATGTGCTGCGTGAGCGCAGCAAGCGCGCACTGGCTGCGGGCATTGCGGCCGAGCGCATCTGCATCGACCCGGGTTACGGCTTCGGCAAGACCACGGAGCACAACCTGACACTGCTGGCGAGGCAGGACGCGTTGCAGCAGGCCATTGGCTTTCCGCTGCTGGCTGGCCTGTCGCGCAAGAGCACGATCGGCCAGCTGACCGGCAGGCCGGTCGAGCAGCGTATGGCCGGCAGTATCGCCGCGGCGCTGGTGGCGGCAACGAATGGTGCGCGCATCGTGCGCGTGCATGATGTGGCTGAAACGGTCGATGCGCTCAAGGTTTGGGACGCGGCGCGCCGCGCGCGCTGAATCAACATGCTCTGAACACAGGACACTATGGCACGCAATTATTTCGGTACCGATGGGATACGCGGACAGGTCGGCACGCCGCCGATCACCCCGGATGTCGTGATGCGGCTCGGTTATGCCGCCGGCAAGGTGCTGGCCCATCGCGCCGCCGCCGGCGACCGGCCAACGGTACTGATCGGCAAGGACACCCGCATCTCGGGCTACATGCTGGAGGCCTCGCTCGAGGCCGGTTTTGCGGCGGCCGGGGTCGACGTGATGCTGGCCGGACCGATGCCGACGCCCGCGATCGCCTACCTGACGCGTGCGTTGCGGCTGTCGGCCGGTGTCGTCATTTCGGCCTCGCACAATCCCTACCAGGACAACGGCATCAAGTTCTTTTCTGCGACCGGCAACAAGCTGCCCGATGCGGTCGAGGCCGAGATCGAGGCGGCGCTCGAGCTGCCGATGGCGTGCGTGAGTTCGGACAAGCTCGGCAAGGCGAAGCGGCTGGACGATGCGCGCGGCCGCTATATCGAGTTCTGCAAAAGCACGTTCCCGAATGAGCTGGACCTGCGTGGCCTGAAGCTGGTGATCGACTGCGCGCACGGCGCCGCCTATCACATCGCGCCCGATGTGTTTCATGAGCTCGGCGCCGAGGTCGTCGCTATCGGCAATCAGCCAAACGGACTGAATATCAACGACGGTTTTGGCGCCACATGCCCGGAGGCATTGTCGCTGGCCGTGCGTGAACAGCAGGCCGACCTCGGCATTGCACTCGATGGCGATGCCGACCGCCTGCTGATGGTCGATGCCAGCGGGCGCGTCTATAACGGCGATGAACTGCTGTATGTGATGGTCAGGGACCGGCTGGCCAGCGGTGGTATCGCCGGGGCCATCGGCACGCTGATGACGAACATGGCGGTCGAGGCGGCGCTGCGCGAGATGGGCGTTGAATTCGCGCGTGCGAAGGTAGGTGATCGCTACGTGCTGGAAATGCTGCAGGAACGCGGCTGGCAGGTGGGCGGCGAGGGTTCCGGGCACATGCTGTTCCTGGACAAGCACACCACCGGCGATGGCATCATTTCTGCGCTGCAGGTGCTGTCGGCGCTGCGCCGCAGCGGTTGTACGCTGGCGCAGAGCACTGCCGGCGTGCGCTTGTGGCCGCAGACTTTGCTGAACGTGCGCATTCGTGCCGGTTTCGACTGGCAGGCGAGCGCCGACCTGCTCGCCGCGAAGCAGCGCGCGGAGTCCGAGCTGGGCGATCAGGGGCGGGTGCTGATCCGGGCGTCCGGCACCGAGCCGCTGCTGCGAGTGATGGTCGAGGCGCGCGATGCGGCGCTGGCGCACTCGCTGGCCGAACGCATTGCCGCCTGTGTACCACGTTGAGAACTAGTACAACGCCGTAGCCCGGGAGCGGCATGATCGGATATAATCACGTCCTTCGGAGTGTAGCGCAGCCCGGTAGCGCACCTGCTTTGGGAGCAGGGGGTCCAAGGTTCGAATCCTTGTACTCCGACCAGTCTGAAAACGGGTTGTCACTGACAACCCGTTTTTTTTGCGGCCACGGGCCGCGTTCCCACACTGCCCATAGCTCAGTTGGATAGAGCAACTGCCTTCTAAGCAGTAGGTCGCAGGTTCGACTCCTGCTGGGCAGGCCAGCCGCGCCCAGGCCAGCCGCCGTGTTTCTATTCCGCCGGTTCCGGCTTTCAATGTTTCATTATTGCAATTTCGATTATGATCCTTGCTGGTTTACCGCAAGGACGTGGGATGGCACATCCGTTACGCAAGGCAGTCACGGTTCACGAGCAACGTGAGGCTGCCCGCTATGCGCAAGGCCATGTGAGCGTCATCGATGACGACAAAGCGGTCCGGCTCGCGGTCATCGCGATACTCGAGCACGAGGGTTATGCAGTCAGCGAATTTGCGTCAGCTGAGGACTTTCTTGCGTCGGAAGGGCGCAACGAGCCGATCTTTCCGGGGCCGAAATGCCTGCTGCTCGACATGAAGATGCCGGCCGTGTCGGGACTGGAGTTGCAGCGTCGCCTTGCGGCGCTCGGGCAGCCCCTTCCGGTCGTTTTCATGAGCGGCGGCAGCAGCGCAGCCGAGGCAGTGCAGGCGCTCAAGGGCGGCGCGCTGGATTTCCTGATCAAGCCGTTCGATGACGACGAACTGATCGCTGTCGTCGATCGGGCGCTCACGCGCAGCGTGGCCGACCAACAGGCCAGTTCGTCTGCACAGGAGGCGGTCCGGCGTTACGCGTCGCTATCGGCGCGTGAGGCAGAAATCGCACGCAGGGTGTCCCGCGGCTTGCAGAACCAGCAGATCGCCGGCGAACTCGGCATCGCCGAGCGGACCGTCAAGCTGCACCGGATGCACATGATGCGCAAACTGGGCGCAGCCAATGTTATCGAATTAATACGTATGCTCGACAAACTGCCTTGAGTTGCCCTTTCGTGCTATAGCCGGGCCAGTGCGCTCTACGTACTATGCCAATGGCGATTCGTCGCTCGTTGGGATATATAAAAAATAACGGAGAGCCTCAATGGCAGAATCATTCCCTACCCTGGCCGGCCCTGCGCCGCTGAATCAACAGAGTGTGGTTTACCGGAGCAAGCCCGATGCCATTGCGGAGATGTCGCGTAAATGGCTGGAGGGCATCGATCCGGAGCAGTTCCAGGCCTGTCATGAATATCTGCTGGCGGTACGTCTTGCGCGCCATATGTCCAAGACCGATGTCGTGATGGCCAGCATGATCAATGGCGATCCGTCGACCGGCGTCTCCTTGCCGACGGTATCGAAGATCGAGAGCGGTAGCTACGGCGAGCCCGGTTTCCGCACCATGATCAGGCTGGCGAGGGGTTACGGCATCAGCGTGAGTTCGCTCGAGCGCTTTTTTATCTGACCGCCAATTCAAGCGGTACCATCACGTCAGTCTGGGTTCCAGCCATCGCGGGGCCGGGAGTGCGATCCTGCAGGCGCAGAGCCGGTACCTTCCTTGATGCAAGTCCCGCTGCCCGGCCGGCGACAAGTCACTTGACGGCGTCGGCATGGTCCCGGGCAGCGCTGCTTCGCGCCGACCAGAACGCCAATAACCGAGGTTGAATTGCAGGTTCACACGCAGACAGTCATCCTGATGATCTCCATGATCTATCTGGTCATGCATGCCGCCGTCTGGTTCGCGCTGTCCGAGCAGCGCAATACCCAGATCCGGTTGTGGAGCAGTTCGGGCTTGCTGAGTGGCATAGCCGTGGTCTTGCTGTCCATGCGCGGCAATGTCAGCGAATTCGCGTTCGTGTATGTCGGTCAGGTGCTGATGGTGCTGGGCAATGCGGGACGTTGCATCGCATTGCGGATGTTCTTCCCCACCGTGTCGCTGATGGCGCGCTGGTTCTATGCGATCAGCTCGGTGGTGTTGCTGGCGCTGATCATCGGCGGCTACGAGTTCGGGGTGGCCGAGTATCTGCTGGAAATCCTGTTCTTCGGCTTTTACGGTGTGATCCTGATTGATTATTTCCTGATGGGCCATTGGCTCAAAGGCGAGCGCCGCAGCCTCGGCTGCGACCTGCTGATGCTGTCCGGCATCGGGCTCGCGTTCACCCAGGCAGTCAGGGCGATCGGGGTGGCGGTCAATCCGGAGGCGCAAGGCATTTACGCGCAAACCCTCGATCAGTATGTCATGGTGGTGGGACAGATGGTGTTCATCCCGCTGGCCAATATCGGCTTCCTGCGCATCGTCCTCGAAGCGCGCGAAGAGAAGCGGCTGCGCTCCGAGCGCGAGCTGGCGGTGACGGAGGCGCACCGCTTCCTGCTGAGCCGTCACCAGGCCGAGCTTCAGCACCTGCTGCGCGAACGCGAGGAAATTATTCGCCAGCTCACGCTGTCGAACAAGACAGCGGCCATGGGTGCGCTGGTTGCCAGCCTGGCGCATGAACTGAATCAGCCTTTGTGCTCGATACGCCTGAACGCGCAGCTGGTCGAGAAAAAACTCATCGATGGCAAGGTGCCGGCCAACGAGATTCTGGGTCTGGTCGACTCCCTGAAGTCCGAGAACCGGCGTGCCGCCGACATCATCATCAAGCTGCGCAAGCTGTTCGAGGACCGCAGCAGCGCCACCGGCAAGCTCGATATGCATGAGGTCCTGCACGACTGCGTCGTGCTGGTGACGCCTGCGGCTGCCGCCAGGGGCGTGCAGTTGCAGTTGAGCGCCGACGGGGTGTGCGAGCTGGTCGGCGACCAGACGCAACTGCAGCAGGTCGTACTGAACTTGCTCAACAATGCGGTCGAAGCCACGGCCATGTCGGGCCGGCCGGATAAGTGCGTACGCGTCGCGACCCGGTGCGACCAGCACCACTTCGTGCTGACTGTCGAGGACAATGGCATCGGCATTCCCGCGAACATGCAGGAATCGATTTTCCAGCTGTTCAGGTCCACCAAGGACGATGGCATGGGCGTCGGCCTGTGGCTGTCGCGCACGGTAGTCAATGCGCATCGCGGCGACATCATCTTTACCAGCCGGCCGGGACAGGGCACGCGCTTTGACGTCAGGCTGCCACTCGATGCGCCCTGAGCACCGACGTTCTGTCAGGGGCAATCAACGGCAGGTGCGCGTGACTACTGCGCAATCTTGGTCGGTCACCCCATTGGAACCGTGGTCGCGCCGGTCGGATGTCCATTGACCGAACTCAGCAAACCCAAGGCTTGCAAGAATAAATATAAATTTTTGCTCTAGTATCGCGTGCAGGTTCCCGCTGCCGTGCAGCGGCGCTCACACCAGGCACACAAGGGGAAATGCATGCCGACGCTCCAGCAGATCAGTGGTGAACCTGTCGATCCCGCGACGATGGTCGACCCAAACCGTATCGCGAGGTTGCCGGACAATTTCCCGCGCCTGTGGTCGACAGTTGAGCAGTTGTACAAACTACTCAAGATCGATATGGACGACAGTATCGTCAACGATGCCTATCGTTTCCAGCACATCAAGTCGCGCACCGGCGCACGCGTCTATTCCGCAGGCGATCGCTGCGACGCTATCTTTATCGTCTACGCCGGCTTCCTGAAGACCTCGTGGGTGGACAAGTACGGTAACGAAAAAATCCTCGACTTCCCGATGAAGGGCGATGTCGTCGGTTTCGACGGGATCGACCTGCGGCAGTTCAGGAACACCCTGGCGGCGTTGTCCGATATCGAGCTGATCGTGGTGCCGGTTGATTTTTTCCACTCCAGCAGCAGCAACGCCTGCGGCTTTCGTCGCAAGCTGATGGAACTGATGAGCAACGCGCTGGTGGCAGGCCAGAAGGTCGAGTACATGATGGGCACGCTGCCGGCCGAAGCGCGGGTCGCGAAGTTCCTGCTGTCGATTTCGCAGAAGTTCAGGGCCATGGGCTTTTCGGACAAGTCGTTCCACCTGCGTATGACGCGCGAGGACATTGGCAGTTATCTGGGCCTCACGCTCGAGACCGTCAGCCGCACCTTGTCGGGCTTCAGCCGCTGCGGCCTGATCCGGGTGGACCAGAAGTTCATCGAGATTATTGATACCGACGGACTCAAGCTGTTGCGCAGGCTGCCGGCGCTGAAACGCTAGCCGGCAGTGCTGCCGGCCATGGCTAGAAATCGCGGAACAGTTTCAGCCCGCCCGAGTGACTCAGCGGGCGCTGCTCGTCGCCACGGTAGGTCTGCGTCGATTGTAGTTCGCCGCTGATCCACCAGCCATCCGGCAGCCTGTAGCGGGTGGACAGCGACAGCGACGCCGAGCGATCGCGCTGGAGGGCTGGCAGCCTGGTGCTGCGATTGTCCAGCAGGCTGCTGCCCAGCGACCAGCGCCAGTCGTCGCCGAACCAGGCATCCACGCTGGCGTAAGTCTCGGCGCTGATGCTGGTATCGGCGTCACCGGTCTCGCGCACCTCGCGCAGGCCGGTGGTCAGCGACCAGTTGTTGCTGAAACTGTGCCGCCAGCTGAGCGAAGTTGTCCGCCGTCGCTGTGTCGAGCTGCCTTCCCTGCGCCGGCTCAGCTTCGCCTCCAGCCGGACACGGTCCCAAGGCCCGAGTGCTACCGTCATCCGCGGCGACCCGCTGCTCCAGCTCGACGCGCCGCCGATACTGGAAGAATTGCGTCCGGCGCTCCACGGCAGCGAAAACTCAGCGGCGCCCAGACGTATCTGGGGGCCGGTTGACAGGCTGAAGCCCTGCGCCCGTGCCGGATACATCTGTTCAAAGCGGGTGCGGTGCAGGTCGGTCCGGGTCTGCCATTCCATCCCGGGCCGCAATGCGATGTTGCGCTCGCCCGTCAGTTGGCCCTCCCAGCGTTCGCCGGGCAGCAGCAGGCTGCTGCCATAAACATTGGGTGGCAGCAGCCAGTTCGGCAAGGGCGCACTAAGGTCTGCCTGCGCAAGTACCGGGCAGCCGGCAAACAGCACCACCATCGTGACACGCGCCAGACCTATCGGAAGTTCGCTGAAAAGAGAGCGCATGCCTGACCACAGAATCGGAATCTGCGAAGTTTAACTTGGGCAAGCCCTGTTCGCAGCCCCGCGCTTGCTGCAGCCGGCGCAGGCGTGGCGGTATCGCTAGCGGCACTCGGTGTCGTATTTCTCGGTGGCGCGCCGCAAGCGTGTGCGCGCCTTGGCTGCCTTCTCCAGCGGCGCCTCGCGCAGGTCTTCCTCGCGCCATTTGCGCTGCAGCGCAAGCGCACGGCATTTGCGCTCGCGTGCGGCTGCACCGCGGTTGGCCAGGTCGCGAATTTGTTGCTCCTGTCGCTCGCGCTGTTCGCGCAGCGCCTGCAGGCGCGCCACTTCCGCGCGCTCTCGCCGGGACTGCCGGTCATCACCGCCATCGCCTGCAGGAGAGGGGGACGCCCGGGTCGGCGCGGAAAAAGATCCGATGTCGCGTTCGACCGTACCGGCGTCGCGCTCGCAGCGCTGGTCGGTGTAGGTGACGCGGCCCTGCCGCTCACAGCGGTAGGCGGCGGATACATCGGGGACAACGAACAGCAGCGCGCTCAGCAGAGCGCTGAAAGACCAGGGCGTCATCATGCGGGCTCCCACACGAGGGTTGGAAGCCGGGAAGCACCTGCCGGCATCCTTGCCTAGAGCACCTTCCCGGGGTTCATCAGGTTCAGCGGATCGAGTGCCCGCTTGATCGCCTGCATCATGTCCATCTCGGTGGCAGATTTGTAGCGTCGTATCTCGTCGCGCTTGAGCGCCCCCAGCCCGTGCTCGGCAGAGATCGAACCGCCGTGCCGGTGCACGCTGTCGTGCACGATCAGGTTGACGGCCGGTTGCGCCAGCAGGAAGCCATCGGCGTCCTGGCCGGGCGGCGCCGAGACGTTGTAGTGCAGGTTGCCGTCGCCGAGGTGGCCGAAGGTCACCATCCGGCAGCCCGGGAAGTGCGCCTGCAGCGCGGCGTCGGTGTCGGCGATGAAGTCGGCAATGCGCGAGATCGGCAGCGCGATGTCGTGCTTGATGTTCTTGCCCTCGGCTGCCTGCGCCTCGGAGATGCGCTCGCGCAGCGCCCACAGGGCGGCCGACTGCGACAGCGAGCTGGCGACCACGGTGTCGCTGGCCAGTCCCTGCGCGAACGCGGCCGTGGCCACCGATTCGAGCAGCGCCGCCGCATGCGCTTCGGACTCGGCGTCGGACAACTCGAGCAGCACATACTGCGGATGACGGTGCTCGAACGGTGAACGCAGCGCCGGAAAGTGTTTTTCAACCAGCTGCAGGCAGAATGCCGAGATCAGCTCGAAACCGGTCAGTGACGCGTCGCAGCGCTGCCGGGCCAGCGCCAGCAGCTCAAGTGCCGCACGCGGCGAGTCGAGCGCAAACAGCGCAGTCACCCGCGCCGCCGGCTGTGCGAACAGTTTCAGCACGGCGGCGGTGATGATGCCGAGCGTGCCTTCGGCGCCGATGAACAGGTCGCGCAGGTCATAACCGGTATTGTCCTTGCGCAGCCCGCGCAAGCCGTCCCAGACCTCGCCGTGCGCGGTCACCACCTCCAGGCCGAGCGTCAGTTCGCGCGTGTTCCCGTAGCGCAGCACCGCGGTACCGCCGGCATTGGTCGACAGGTTGCCGCCGACGGTGCAACTGCCTTCGGACGCGAGCGAGAGCGGGAACAGGCGGCCCGCTGCCGCCGCCGCGTCCTGCACCTGCTGCAGCAGGCAGCCGGCATCGGCAGTCAGGGTGTCATTGACGGCATCGATACTGCGGATGCGGTTCATGCGCAGCAGCGACAGCACCACCGCATTGCCGGCGGCGTCCGGCACACTGCCGAGTACCAGTCCGGTATTGCCGCCCTGCGGTACGATCGGCACACGGTGGCCAATGCACAGCTTCACCAGTGCGGCGACTTCGGCCGTATCGGCCGGCCGCAGCACCGCGCGCGCGCGACCGGTGAAGCGGCCGCGCCAGTCGGTCAGGTAGCGCGCCATGTCGCCGCCGGCCAGCACGTTGGCGGGGCCGACGATCTGCGCGCACTGCGCCAGGAACTCAGTGCTCATGAGGCTCGGCGGCACGCTCGATCGCCTCGCGCGCGAGCCGCTTCGCCTGGTGCTTGTAAGGGCGCAGGAAAAAGATGGCGGCAAAGAAGTACAGCGATGACAGCACGATCTCGCCGAACGCCAGCCACTGCGACACGCCGGTTTCGCTCCACGCACGGACCACGCCTTCGGTGAAATACAGCAGGATCATCATCGACCCCCACTGCATCGTGTAGACATCGCGCCGCAGCGTGCCGGGCAGCGGCGCCAGCAGCGGCAGCGCCTTGATGACCATCCATGAACCGCCCGGGCGCAACGGTGCCAGCGCCAGTTCCCACAGCACGCACAGCAGGATCAGCAGCAGCAGGCTGGCGGTTGACGTGCGGTGCAGGCGCACCTGGGCGGGAGTGAGTTCCATGGTTCAGTCAGGATGAATTTTATGAGCGGTCTGCGCCAGCCGGCGGCCGAGCGCGATGGCGAGTTGTCGTGTGTCGTCGGCGAGCGGCAGGTCGCCGTTCACGCCCGACCAATGGGTTGCGCCATACGGCGATCCGCCACCGGCCGTGGTCATCAGCGCCGCTTCGGTATACGGCAGGCCGACGATCAGCATCCCGTGGTGCAGCAGCGGCAGCATCATCGAAAGCAAGGTGGATTCCTGGCCACCATGCAAGCTGCCGGTGGAGGTGAACACGCAGGCTGGTTTGCCGGCGAGTGCGCCGGACAGCCATTGGGTGCTGCTGCCGTCGAGGAAATATTTCAGCGGCGCGGCCATGTTGCCAAAGCGCGTGGGCGAGCCGAGCGCGAGCGCAGCGCACTCGTCGAGGTCGGCCAGTTCCACATAGGGCGCGCCGGACGGCGGCACCGGCGGCTCGGTCGCTTCGGTAACGGTCGATACCGCCGGCACGGTGCGCAGCACCGCCTCGCAGCCGGCAACGCTCTCGATGCCTTGCGCGATCAGTTCAGCCAGTTTGCGGGTCGCGCCGTGACGCGAGTAATACAGCACCAGGATCTTCAGCAGGGTCGGGCTCATGGCTTGCTATTATAGGACGCTTTGTTTCAGCAAATTCTCCATCGACGCATGACGCCACGCTCGCCTCACCCGTCCGGCCACTGGAGCCGCGCGCAACTGCGCGACCTGTGGAATTTCGTGATGCGCCGGCTGCGCGAGGAGCGGTTGCCGGAAGTCGCCGGCAGCCTGACTTACACCACCGTCCTCGCGCTGGTGCCGGTGCTGACGGTCGCGTTTGCGATCTTTACCACCTTCCCGCTGTTCACCGCGTTCCGCGAATCGCTCGAGGCCTACCTCGTACCCTCGGTGATGCCGGGCGGCATAGCGAACACGATCCGTGATTACCTGACCCAGTTCGCGGCAAAGGCCAGCCGGGTATCGGCAGTCGGTGCGGCGTTCCTGTTCGTGACCGCGATCTTGATGTTCGGCACGGTCGATCGGACATTGAACCGTATCTGGCGCGTGCGCGAGTCACGTCCGTTCTGGCAGAGCCTGATCGTGTACTGGGCAGTGATGACGCTGGGCCCGTTGCTGATTGGTGCCTCACTGACGGCAGCGTCGGAACTGCTGCCGTGGCTGACCGACGCGCCGCGCAAGCTGACCTGGCTGCGCAGCGGACTGGCGCTGCTGCTGTCGATCCTGCTGTCGACGCTGGCGTTCGCGCTGTTGTACCAGACGGTGCCGAACCGTTTTGTCGACTGGCGCGAGGCGATCGTCGGCGGCCTGGTGGCGGCGATCGGATTCGAAATCACGCGGCGACTGTTCTCATTGTCGATTGCGATCGGCGGCGGCTACCGGGCGATCTATGGCGCGCTGGCCGCGGTACCGATTTTCCTGATCTGGATCTACTTGTTTTGGCTGATTACCCTGCTTGGTGCGGTGGTGGCCGCGGCATTGCCGGTGATGCGCTACGAGCGCTGGTGGCACCGCGCCGTACCCGGGGCCGAATTCATTGATGCAGTCACCGTGCTGAAGGTGCTGTATCACGCCCGCGATGGCCATGCGGCGGTCGATGCGCTGCAATTGCGCGAGCTGACTCACCTCGGCTTCGAGGAGTCGGAGAGCCTGCTGCAGCGCATGCTTGACGCCGGCTGGGTTGGCCGCATCCGGCCACAGCGAACGCACGTCTTGAAGCTGCGCCGGCGCGCGCAGGCGCGACAGGAGCGCTGGACGCTGCTGGCCAATCCGCACAAGCTGACGCTGGCTGAGGTCTACCAGCTTTTTGCGTTCACACCGGAGAGCGATTCGCCGTTGTCGGCACAGGTCGCGCAGATGGTTGAGCGCGACCTGTCGACTTCACTGGCCGATTACTTCAGCGCAGCGCTGGCGAAACCGAATAGCGCATCGAGTACCTGATCCGGCTGCTCGGCCATCAGTGCGTGGCCGCTGCCGTCGAGCACCACCGTGGTCGCGCCAGGCAGGGTTGCGGACAAGGCGGCGGCGGCCTTCGGCGGCGTCATCATGTCCTTGCGACCCAGCAGGAACAGTGCTGCGCAGGTCAGCGTGGCCGCGGCCTGCTCGCCGTTTGTATAGTTGTTGCAGGCGGAAAAATCGGTGAAGAACACCTGGTCCGGATTACGCTGTGAGATACGCTGCATCAGCCGGCGGCTGCCGCCCTGCACATAGAAGCCGGGACCGGGGGCCGATGGCTTCTGTGCGATCGATGAATGCGACCAGATGTTCACCATATCGATGGCGACCGGTTCACGGTCGCGCGCGGTGTCCAGTAGCAGCGGCGACACCTTCATCGGGTAGGCCGTGCCGACCAGGGCGACAGCGGCGATACGCGCGGACAGGCGCGCCGCCGCCTCGAGCGCGATCAGCGAGCCCATGCTGTGGCCGATCAGGATCGCCTTTGTCACACCGGCTGCATCCAGCAGGGCGTTGAGCCAGTCGGCCATCGCCTCGACACTGCGCAGTGCCGGGCCGCCGCTGCGGCCGTGGCCCGGCAGGTCGACGGCCAGTACCGAGAAGCCGTGGTGCGCGAAGTAGCGCGTCTGCAGTGCCCACACCGAATGATCGTTCTGGGCGCCGTGGATGAAGACGGCGGTCGGCAGCGCTGCGTTGAAGGGCTTGCCGCCGGTGTACGCGTAGGCGTGCTGTCCGTTGAGTTCGAGGTTCATCGTCAGGCCCCTTTTTGGGCGGCTTTGAGTCCGCGCTTCAAGTCGTCGATCAGGTCATTCACATCTTCGAGCCCGATCGACAGGCGCATCGTGCCTTCGCGTATGCCCGCGGCCTGCAGTTGCCCGGTCGGCACCCGGAAGTGTGTCGTCGACGCCGGATGGATCACCAGCGATTTCGCATCGCCGACATTGGCCAGGTGCGAGAACAGTTGCAACGATTCGACGAAGCGGCGGCCGGCCGCGCGGTCACCCTTGAGCGTGAACGAGAACACCGCACCGCACCCTTTCGGCAGCAGGCGCCGGGCGAGCGCGTGGTCGGGATGCTCGGGCAGTTCGGGATAGGAGACCGATTCGATCGCCGGCTGCGACGCCAGAAATTCGACCACCTTGCGCGCATTCGCCACATGCTTTTCCATTCGCAGCGACAGCGTCTCCATGCCCTGCAGGATGGTGAACGCGTTGTACGGGCTCATCACCGCGCCGAAATCACGCAGGCCTTCGCGCCGTGCCCGCAGCGCGAACGCACCGACCGTCGATTCTTCGGCGAAGACCATGCCGTGGAAGCCGTCGTACGGCTCGCACAGTTCGGCGAAATGGCCGGTCTTTTCGTAGGCGGCCTGCCAGTCGAAGTTGCCGCCGTCGACCAGCAGGCCGCCGACTGCCGTGCCGTGCCCGCACAGGAACTTGGTGGCCGAGTGGTAGACCAGATCAGCGCCGTGCTCGAACGGTCGCAGCAGGTAGGGGGTGGTAAAGGTCGAGTCGACCATCAGCGGCAGATGGTGCTCATGCGCGATCGCCGCGACCTTGTCGATATCGAGCACGTCAAGTCCGGGGTTGCCGAGGGTTTCCGCGAACAGTACTTTGGTGTTCGGCCGGATGTTGGTACGCCAGGCATCGAGGTCGCGTGGGTCAATAAAAGTAGTCTCGATACCGAAACGTTTCATCGTGTAGCCGAGCAGGTTCTGCGAGCCGCCATACAGCGCGCGCGACGCCAGCACGTGCGAGCCGGCGCCGGCGATGGTGGCCAGTCCGAGATGCAGTGCGGCCTGGCCACTGGCAACGGCCAGGCCGGCCACGCCGCCCTCGAGCGCTGCGATGCGTTCTTCGAGCACCGCCGTGGTCGGATTCGAGATGCGCGAATAGACATGGCCGGAGCGCTCCATGTTGAACAGCGATGCGGCGTGATCGGAATCGCGGAAGACGAATGATGTCGACAGGTAGATCGGCGTGGCGCGCGCCCCGGTGGCGGGATCGGGCGCGCCGCCGGCGTGCAGGGACAGGGTGTCGAAGCCCGGGTATCTTGGCTCGCTCATACGGGAGTGTCTCCTCGGTGGTTTGTCTGGACAGAATCGCGATTATAGGCGGGCAGCTCTGGCTTTTTTGATATGGGTCGGCTACATTGGCCTGGCTGGGGGACAAAAAAACGGAGGTGATCAGATGAAGGTCTCTGAGATACTGAAAGTCAAGGGCAACATCCTGTACACCGCATCGCCGGACATGCCGCTGCTGGAGGCGATCAATGTCATGTCCGAGCGCGATGTCGGCTCGCTGGTGGTGATGAAGGAAGGCAAGGTCAGCGGGGTGCTGAGCTTTCGCGAAGTGATGAACGCGATTGACAAGACCACCGGATCGCTTGGCCAGGGCACGGTCGGCCAGCATATGGCGAGCGATATCATGACCATTGCACCCGACACCGATATCAACGAAATCCGTCGCCAGATGCTCGAGCGCCATGCACGCTATGTGCCGGTGGTGGACCATGACCACACGCTGATGGGCGTGATGTCGTTCTACGATATCGCCAAGGCGGTACTCGAGGCACAGACCTTTGAGAACAAGATGCTGAAGGCCTATATTCGCGACTGGCCGGCGGAGGCAGAGGAGGAGTGAGCTGCGGCTGCCAGTGAGGCCCGGATGGCGGGTCCTGATGTCGCGTGGTTCCGGCCTGTGCCGGGATGCACCCCCTGACGATCCGGCAGTGCCTCACCCTGCGGCCCGGCGTTCGCCGGGGGGTGATGGCGTCCGACTTTGCTGCCGCTGACTACATGCCATGAACCTATCGCCATCGACCCAATTCGCCCTGCTGAAACAGCGCCGTTTCGCCCCGTTTTTCGCTGCCCAATTCCTCGGCGCCTTCAATGACAACCTGTTCAAGACCGCGCTGGTGACCGTGATCACCTACGACGCGCTGTCCTGGACCACGATGCACGTCGGTTTGCTGAACAACCTGATCGCCGGCCTGTTCATCCTGCCCTTCCTGCTGGCGTCGGCCACGGCCGGCCAGATCGCGGAGAAATACGACAAGGCGAGCGTGATGCGCGCGGTGAAGCTGATCGAGATCGCGATCATGGGCGTGGCCGCCATCGGCTGGTATACGCACACGCTGTGGCTGCTGGTGGCTGCCATTGTCGGCATGGGGCTGCATTCGACGATCTTCGGTCCGGTCAAGCATTCCTACCTGCCGCAGCATCTGGTGGACGCCGAACTCATCGGCGGCAATGGCATGGTACAGATGGGTACCTTCGTCGGCATCCTGACCGGACAGCTGGCCGGCGCAGCCGTGATGTCCGGCGGCGTTGCCAATACCTTGCTGATTGTCGTGGCCACCGTGACGGTGGCACTGCTCGGGCTCGGCTTCACGCTGCTGGTGCCGCGCTCGGCAGCGGCCGTACCGTCGCTCAGGATCAGCCGGAATCCGTTTCCCGAGATCGTGCGCAACCTCAGGTTCTCTGCATCGAACCGCGACGTTTTTGTCGCGATGCTGGCGAATTCGTGGTTCTGGTTCTTCGGCGCGATGATACTCGCGCAGTTTCCGGTGTTTGCGCGCGATGTGCTGCACGGTACGCCCGACATCTTTGCGGTGTTGCTGACTGCGTTTTCGGTTGGCATAGGCATTGGCTCGCTGTTGTGCGAGCGCTTGTCGGGGCGCCGCATCCATCTCGGTCTGGTACCGCTCGGTGCGCTCGGGCTGACGATGTTCGGGGTCGACCTGTACTTCGCGTCGTCGGCGCCGATGCCCGCGCTGCTGACGCTGCAAAAGCTGGTCAGCGATCATTTTCGCGTGCTGGCCGACTGCTTCCTGCTTGGCGCGTTCGGCGGCATTTATGTGGTGCCGCTGTTTGCGCTGATCCAGACGCGCTCCGAACGCAGTCATTTGTCGCGCACCATCGGCGGCATGAACATCCTGAACGCACTGTTCATGGTGGTGGCGGCGCTGGTCGCGATGGCGCTGCTGTCGGCGGGCGTCACGGTGCCCGGCATGTTCCTGTTCACGGCGCTGGCCAACCTGGTGCTGCTGGCGCTGCTGTGCCGGGTACAGCCGGTGTACCTGCAGGAGGCGCGCCGCTGGCTGGCCGCACGAATCGGCCGGCGCCGGCTGGTAGAATGATGCCTTCCGCAATTCTCGAGTTCACCTGTCCATGTCCGGCAATACCTTCGGCACGCTGTTCACCGTCACGACTTTTGGCGAATCCCATGGCCCCGCGATCGGCTGCGTGGTTGACGGCTGCCCGCCCGGCATGGAACTGTCGGAGGCTGATATCCAGCCCGAGCTGGACCGCCGCCGTCCCGGCACCTCGCGCCATGTCACGCAGCGCAACGAGCCGGACAGCGTCGAGATCCTGTCGGGCGTGTATGAAGGCAAGACGACCGGTACGCCGATCGCGCTGCTGATCCGCAACCAGGACCAGCGCAGCCATGACTACGGCAACATCGTCGACCGCTTCCGCCCCGGCCATGCGGACTTCACCTACTGGCGGAAGTACGGCATTCGCGATCCGCGCGGCGGTGGTCGCTCGTCCGCGCGGCTGACCGCGCCGGTCGTCGGCGCGGCGGCGATCGCAAAGAAATGGCTGAAGCAGCAGTTCGGCACCGAAATCCGCGGCTGCATGAGCCAGCTCGGCGAGATTGCCATTCCCTTCCTGGACTGGGTACATGTACCGGACAATCCGTTCTTTGCAGCCAACGCGGAGATCGTGCCGCAGCTGGAAGACTATATGGATGCGCTGCGCAAGGCGGGCGACTCCTGTGGCGCGCGCATCGATGTGGTGGCCCAGAAGGTGCCGGTCGGTCTCGGCGAGCCGCTGTTCGACAAACTCGACGCCGACATTGCGTACGCGATGATGGGCATCAATGCGGTCAAGGGCGTCGAGATCGGCGCCGGCTTCCGTTCGGTCGCGCAGAAGGGTACCGAGCATGGTGACGAGATGACACCGGACGGTTTCCTGACCAATAATGCCGGCGGTGTGCTGGGCGGGATTTCGTCCGGCCAGGACATCACCGTGTCGATCGCGATCAAGCCGACGTCGAGCATACGCACGCCGCGACGATCGATCGACCGCGATGGCCAGCCGGTGACGGTCGAGACCTTTGGTCGCCATGATCCCTGCGTCGGCATCCGTGCCACGCCGATCGCCGAGGCGATGCTGGCGCTGGTGCTGATGGATCATGCGTTGCGGCATCGCGCGCAGTGCGGGGATGTGCGGACTGGCCGCAATTAAGTGCCCCGTACGCTGACTGCACGCAGCTGCGCGCGTTGCGGCGTCGGCCGTGCCACTCTCAGGCACGCGCGGCCGCGACAGCCGTCCACGACCTTGTAGTCCGGCGCGCCCCGCGCCCCTTGCTCGCTTTGCGATGACTTCTGCTATCAAACCACCGCAGTCGCTGAATTTCGCGTTGTTCTTCTTCGCGTACTACGGCTATGTCGGCGTGTTCTCGCCCTATGCCAGCCTGTATTTTGCGGACAAGGGTATCTCGGCCGCACAGATCGGCGTGCTGATGTCGCTGATGCAGGTCATGCGTATCTTTGGCCCCAACCTGTGGGGCTGGGTTGCCGACCATACCCATCGCCGCGTGCAGGTGCTGCGGCTGACTTCGCTGGCCGCGGTGCTCGTGTTCAGCGCGATGTTCTGGGGCGAGTCGTTCGCGTATTTCTTTGTCGTGATGGTGCTGCTGAACCTGTTCACCAGCGCACAGGGGCCGCTGTCGGAGGCACTGATGCTGTCGGCGATGCGCGGCGACCTGACCCACTACGGGCGGCTGCGGCTGTGGGGCTCGGTCGGCTTCATCGCTGCGGTCTTGGTGTCCGGCCAGCTGCTGGACTGGTACGGTATCGGCCTGGTGCTGTGGATCTCGCTGTTGCTGCTAGCGCTGGTGGTGTTCGCCGCCAGCGGCATGCGCGAAGAAGGGCGCACGGCGCCGGCGCATGGCACGCCGTCGGTGCGCGAGCTGCTGAAGCGGCGCGAAGTGCTGGCGTTTTTTGTGTCCACTTTCCTGATGATCGCCGCGCACGCATCGGTGTATGTCTACTACTCGCTGTATCTGGCGCAGATCGGTTACAGCAAGACGGTGATCGGGCTGATGTGGTCGCTCGGCGTGGTTGCGGAGATTGTGTTCTTCTACTGGCAGGCGCCCTTGTTCCGCCGCCTCGGCGTGCGCTGGCTGATGCTGGCCAGCCTGGCCATCGGCGTCGTGCGCTTCCTGATGATCGGTTTCGGCGCCGAATCGCTGGCGCTGTTGCTGCTGGCGCAGCTGTTACATGCGGCGACTTTCGGCGTGCATCATTCGGCCTCGGTGGCCACGCTGCAGCGCTGGTTTGCCGGGCCGCTGCAGGCACGCGGGCAGGCGTTGTACATCAGTGTGTCGTACGGTCTTGGTGGTACCGCCGGCGGTTTGTTGCTGTCGGCCTGCTGGGATACATTCGGCGCGAAAATCGTCTATTTGCTGGCCGCCGTACTGTGCGGATTTGCCTGGTTTGCGGCCTCGCTCAGCTATCGCTGGCAGGCCTCGCACGATGCAGGCGTGGCGGCCGCCACAGGGAGGAAAGTATGAAATTCACCGGAAGGACGGGCATGCTGCTGCTGGCAGCCAGCCTGGCAGCCAGCCTTTCAGTCACTGGCTGTCAGTCGGTACAGACGACGCAGGCGGGTGTGGTCGGCGTCGATCGTACCCAGCGGATGGCCGTATCGGCCGAGGCGCTCGAGAAGAACGCCAACCTGCAGTACGACGAGCTGATGGCAAAAGCCAGGGAGAAGGGCAAGCTCAATCCTGACGGCGCGCAGTTCGCGCGCGTCAAAGAGATCGCCGATCGGCTGATTGCCCAGACGACGGCGTTCCGGCGCGATGCCACCGGCTGGCAGTGGGAAGTGAATGTGCTTGACTCGCCGGAGGTGAATGCGTGGTGCATGCCGGGCGGGAAGATTGCGGTGTATACCGGGCTGATCGACAAGCTCAAGATCACCGACGACGAACTGGCTGCCGTGATGGGACACGAGATCGCGCATGCACTGCGCGAGCATTCGCGCGAGCGCGCGTCCGAGCAGGCGATCGCCGGCATTGGCATATCGGTCGTCGCTGCGGTCGCCGGCGTCGGGCAACTCGGGCAGAAGGGCATGGAATACGCGTACCAGGGGCTGCTTGGCCTGCCGAACTCGCGCAAGCACGAAACCGAAGCCGATCGTATCGGTGTCGAACTCGCCGCGCGCGCCGGCTACGATCCGCGCGCCGCGATCACGCTATGGCAGAAGATGGGCAAGGCCGGCGGCGACGAGCCGCCGAAATTCCTGTCGACCCATCCGCCGCGCAACGAACGCGTGAAAGACCTGACCGTGTACTCGGCAAAGGTCATGCCGCTTTACCAACAATCGGCGAAATGACGATGCGCGCCGGGACGCAGGGGGCGTTCAGCCTGTCGAAATCGGGTTAATCGCTATCCCTATGGCATAATCTTGGGCTGTTTTCCTCGATCCGGCGCGCCAGACGCGCGATCCATCCATGGCAAAAACCCTGTACGACAAGCTCTGGGAGTCCCACGTGGTCAACACCGCGGAGGACGGCACCACCATTCTCTATATCGACCGTCACCTGGTCCATGAAGTCACCAGCCCGCAGGCCTTCGATGGCTTGAAACTGGCCGGCCGCAAGCCGTGGCGGCTGGCGGCCAACCTGGTGGTGGCTGACCATAACGTGCCCACCACCAACCGCGCTGGCGGCATCGAGGATCCGGTCTCGCGGCTGCAGGTCGAGACCCTGGACGCGAATGCGAAGGAATACGGGCTCACCTATTTCAACATGCAGGACAAGCGGCAGGGCATCGTGCACGTGATCGGGCCGGAGCAGGGCGCGACGCTGCCCGGCATGACCGTGGTCTGCGGCGACTCGCATACGTCGACGCACGGCGCGTTCGGCGCGCTGGCGCACGGCATCGGCACCTCGGAAGTCGAGCATGTGCTGGCCACGCAGACACTGCTGGCGAAGAAGTCGAAAGCGATGCTGGTGCAGGTCGAAGGCCAGCTTGGCAAGGGCGTGACGGCGAAGGATGTGGTGCTGGCCATCATTGGCAAGATCGGCACCGCCGGCGGTACCGGCTATGCGATCGAATTTGCCGGTTCGGCGATCCGCTCGCTGTCGATGGAGGGCCGCATGACGGTCTGCAACATGGCCATCGAAGCGGGTGCGCGCGCCGGCATGATCGCCGTCGACGACACCACGATCAATTATGTGAAGGGACGCCCGTTCGCGCCGGTGGGTCCGCACTGGGACCGCGCGGTCGACTACTGGCGCACGCTGCATTCCGACCCGGATGCGAAGTTCGATTCGGTCGTGATGATCAATGCCGCCGACATCCTGCCGCAAGTCACCTGGGGCACGTCGCCCGAGATGGTCGTGCCGGTGGATGCGCGCGTGCCGGATCCCGAGAAGGAAAAAGATCCGGTCAAGCGCGACGCCATGGAGAAGGCGCTGGTCTACATGGACCTCAAGCCGAACACTGCGATCAGCGATATCCGCATCGACAAGGTGTTCATCGGCTCCTGCACCAACTCGCGCATCGAAGACCTGCGCGCGGCGGCCGCGGTCGTGCGCGGCAAATTCCGTGCCTCGAACGTGACGCTGGCGATGGTGGTGCCGGGCTCGGGCCTGGTGAAGGAGCAGGCCGAGCGCGAAGGCCTGGACAAGATCTTCAGGGACGCCGGTTTTGAATGGCGTGAGCCGGGCTGCTCGATGTGCCTGGCGATGAACGCCGATCGGCTCGAGCCGGGCGAACGCTGTGCTTCGACTTCGAACCGTAATTTCGAAGGTCGCCAGGGGGCGGGCGGTCGCACGCACCTGGTCAGTCCTGCGATGGCGGCCGCGGCCGGAATCGCCGGACATTTCGTCGACGTACGCTCGCTGTAAGCGAGCCATCCAACAAGGAGAACACAATGAAGAAGCTGACACTCATGATCGCCGCTCTCGCCGTATTTTCCGCACTGGCGGCCTGCAACACCATGCAGGGCGTTGGCAAGGATGTCGAACGGCTGGGTGAAAAGGTCCAGGACGCCAGCAAGAAGTAAGCAGTCAATCGCGCGGCTCCCGGGCCGCGACTGAACACACTACTCTGTCATGAACAAATTCACCGTACTCGATGGACTGGTCGCACCGCTGGATCGTGCGAACGTCGACACTGACGCGATTATCCCGAAGCAGTTCCTGAAGTCGATCAAGCGCTCCGGCTTTGGCCCGAACCTGTTCGACGAATGGCGTTACCTCGATGTCGGCCAGCCCGGCGTGGACAACAGCCAGCGCCCGCTGAACCCGGACTTCGTGCTGAACCAGCCGCGCTATCAGGGGGCATCCATCCTGATCGCGCGCAAGAACTTCGGCTGCGGCTCGTCGCGCGAGCATGCGCCGTGGGCGCTTGAGCAGTACGGCTTCCGCGCCATCATTGCGCCCAGCTTTGCTGACATCTTCTTCAATAACTGCTTCAAGAACGGCCTGCTGCC
>JACCDS010493807.1_pt1 | contig 26364 bp, 28 predicted proteins | sample 7446441 | NCBI WGS metagenome assembly JACCDS01 (sample SAMN15323445, study PRJNA562643) | freshwater metagenome | isolation source: river surface water | place: USA:Blue River Watershed | collected 2017-08-17 | reverse complement strand
CGGCTGCACCATCAGATGGACGTCGATCGGGACGGCCCGGCCATCGGGGGTTTTGGCATGCGGCTTGAGCGCCTGACACACCATCGGGCCAAAGGTCAGGTTAGGCACATAGTGGTTGTCCATCACATCAAAGTGAATCCAGTCGGCTCCGGCGGCGATGACGCTCTGTACCTCTTGACCCAGGCGGGCAAAGTCGGCCGACAAAATCGAGGGGGCGATGCGGTAGGTTTTGCTCATGTCATGATTATCGTCTGTTGGCCATGGGCTTTTGGGGGTTTTGTTAGACTGCCCCAAGATGACGAACTATCTCTTTTGAACCATGGGTGAGTTTGAGCTGATCAACAGTTACTTCAAACGACCGGCGCGCCATGCGGTGCTGGGCGGCGGCGACGACTGCGCCCTGATCGCGCCCGGGGCGGGCATGCAGTTGGCCATTTCGACCGACATGCTGGTTGAGGGACGTCATTTTTTGCCCACCACCGATCCCGAATTGCTCGGTCACAAGGCACTGGCCGTCAATCTGAGCGACCTCGCCGCCTGCGGCGCCAAGCCGGTCGCCTTCACCCTGGCACTGGCGCTACCGCGTGCCGACAAACACTGGGTCGAGCGTTTTTCACGGGGGCTCTACGAATTGGCCGAACAACAGGGCTGCGAGTTGATCGGCGGCGACACCACACAAGGTCCGCTCAACATCTGCATCACAGTCTTTGGCGAAGTGCCCCCGGGTCAAGCCCTGTTGCGCCACGCCGCCGAAGCGGGCGACGACATCTATGTCAGCGGCCAAATGGGCGACGCCCGCATGGCGCTTGAAGTTTTTCGGGGCAAACTCAGCCTGTCCGCCGAAGCGTTTGAGCGCTGCCGCGCCCGCATGGAACGCCCGACACCCCGCGTCGAACTGGGGCTGGCTCTGCGCGGCATTGCCCATGCAGCCATCGACGTCAGCGACGGATTGCTGGGCGACTTGGGTCACATCTTGCAGCGCTCAGGCGTTGGCGCCACGGTGCAGACCACCTGGACCGAAGGCAGCCCGGCGATCAGCCCCGACCTGCTTTCACTGCCCGAGACACGCCGACTCGACATGGCGCTGGCCGGTGGCGATGACTACGAATTGCTTTTCACAGCCCCCAAGGCCATGCGCGAACGCGTCCATGCCGCCGGTCACGACTGCGGCGTCGCCATCACCCGGATCGGCGAGATCACCGAGCAACCCGGCTTGCGATTACTCGACTTGCAAGGCCAGCCGTTGCTGCGCCGCTTTGCCTCGTTCGACCACTTTGCCTGAAGCCATTCCATGAGCCGCGCCGAACTGCTGAAACACCCTGCGCACCTCATCGCCCTGGGCTTTGGCAGCGGGCTCAGCCCTGTGGCTCCAGGCACCAGCGGCACACTCTGGGCCTGGGCCTCTTTCCTGGTCTTGCAAAGCTGGTTTTCCCCCGTGCAAATCGGCTGGATCATCGCAGGCGCCCTCCTCCTGGGCTGGTGGGCCTGCACCACCAGCGCCGAACTGATGGGACAAACCGACCCCGGCATGATCGTCTGGGACGAAGTCATCGCCTTTTGGCTGGTGCTGTGGCTGTGGTTACCCGCCGGGTTCTGGGCCCAGTTCGCCGCCTTCATCCTGTTCAGGTTTTTTGACATGGCCAAACCCGGCCCGGTCGGCTGGGCCGACCGTTTGTTCAAAGGCCAACGCGGTTGGGTAGCCGGCTGGGGCATCTTGTTCGACGACCTGGTCGCCGCCTTTTGCACACTGGTGGTGTTGTCACTGACTGTCGCTGCGGGGTGGATGCGATGATCGAAACTTTGGCTCAACGCCTGCTGCAACAGGGCTGGATGCTGACCACCGCCGAGAGCTGCACCGGCGGCATGGTGGCGGCGCGCTGCACCGACCTGGCCGGATCGAGCCAATGGTTCGAGCGCGGCTTTGTCACCTACTCCAACGAAGCCAAACAAGAGATGCTCGGCGTGGACATGGCACTGATCAAAACCCACGGCGCCGTCAGTGAAGAAGTCGCCCGCGCCATGGCGCTGGGGGCACTGCGCCATTCCCGCGCCCAAGTCAGCGTCGCCATCACAGGCGTGGCCGGCCCCGGCGGTGGCAGCGCCGACAAACCTGTGGGCACCGTCTGGTTCGCCTGGGCTACACCTCACGGCAACGGCTTCATCGCAGGCTCGGACGCTGCCTTTGTCAAAACCGAAATCTGCCATTTCACCGGCGACCGCATGGCCGTGCGCCAGGCCAGCCTCCAACACGCCCTCCAACGCCTCCTCACCCTCATCCCCTGATTTTTTGGTTAATTGGGGTCTGACCCCAATTCTTGGTCTTCGCCATGGAAAATTGGGATCTGAAATTGGGGTCTGACCCCAATTAATGGTTGGTTTTTAGCCACAAGTAAAAAATAGGGACAGATCAGTCCAGCAGGCGCGAGCGCACATCGATCCCCAGCCGGGCCAGCCGATTCTTCAGCGCCAACACGTATTTGTCCTTGCTGTAGAGCACGGCACCATGCGCCACGGCCAGGTCAATGAATTTTTGATCGTCGGGGTCTTTGCAGACATAGGGTGCTTTGGGTGCGGGCTCGCACACGGCTGCATGCCGGTCAAAGTGAGCCAACAAGTCGTCTGCACTCAAACCACACTGCGCGCGCCTGAGTGCAAGGTGCGGGTAATCAAGCACGCGCCGAAATTCTTCCCGCATCTCCGGCGTCGTCAGCCACACCACGGTACCGTCAAGCAGTTGAGCCCCCAGCCCGTCAAAGCGCGGGTCGTCAAAAAGCCACAGATCCAGTAGCACATTGGTGTCGAGAACGACTTTCATGGAGGGGTGAAATTGGGGTCTGACCCCAATTAATGGTTGCTTTTGAGCAACGGGGGGTTAATTGGGGATAGAAGACGATTTCGGGGGTTGGATTTGGAAGCGGAAGAGTCGGCATTCGATCGGGCCGTTCCACATGGGCACGCGGCGGTTTTCTTTCAGGCGCATGCGACCGGGCAGTTTCAGGTCGGGGGTCAGGACCCAAGCGGTCCAGCCGCCGTAGTGGCCGCGCCAATGTTGGGCCAGTTGCAAGAAAAAGTCGCCCTCTTGCTCGGTGATGGCGCTTTGCCGCCCGGCCACACCTGCGGCTTCGATGCGTTCGCCATAAGGTGGGTTGAGCAGCATCACCCCGGGTGTGTCGCAGGGCGGTTTGCGTTGCAGCGCATCGCCCCCGCGCAACTGCACAGCCTCGTCGACACCAGCCCGCTCAGCATTGCGCCGGGCGAAGTCAACCATGCGAAACGCCACATCACTGCCGTGAACTTCAGCCAGTGGCGCGTGCGTGGCGTCAATTGCTTCCTGGCGCAATCCGTGCCACACCGTCCGATCAAACAAGCGCAGCTTTTCAAACCCGAAGTGGCGTTGCATCCCGGGTGCCATGCCGCAAGCGATTTGCGCCGCCTCGATGGCGATGGTTCCACTGCCGCAACAAGGGTCATACAGCGGCAAGCCCTGTCTCACCCCCGTGGGAGCACCATCCAGCGACTGACTCCAACCGCTGGCCGCCAGCATGGCGGCGGCCAAGGTTTCCTTCAGGGGCGCATCGCCCTTGTCCTCACGCCAGCCGCGCTTGAACAGCGGCTCGCCCGAAGTGTCGATGAACAAACTCATCTGATCAGTGGTCAGGTGCACATGCACCCGCACATCGGGCCATCGCACCTCGACGCTGGGGCGCTCGCCCTCGCGGTCGCGGAATCGGTCCACCAAAGCATCCTTCACACGCAACGCGGCAAAGTTCAGACTTTTCAGCGGGCTGCGTTGGGCGGTGATATCGACCTTGAAAGTCTGGCGCACGCCAAACCACATTTCCCATGGCACCTCGCGCGCCATGGCATAGATGTCATCTTCACCCCGATACGGGCCGTGACGCAAACGCACGAGCACGCGTTGCGCCAGTCGGGTGTGCAAGTTCAGCAACAAAGCCTCCCGCCAGCTGGCTTGCAAGGACACTCCCGCACGGCCCGCCTGCGCTTCGGTCAGGGGCCGTCCCAAAATGCCAGCGACTTCTTGCGCCAAGTAGGGCTCAACGCCCGCAGCACAAGGTAAAAAGAGAGAAAGTTCGTTCACAGGACCTTGCGCAGGTTGGTGGGTGGAATCCGCAGGGCTTCCCGGTATTTGGCGACCGTGCGACGCGCGCAGTCAATGCCCTGCTCTTTGAGCATGTCGGACAACTGGTTGTCCGATAGAGGCTTTTTGGGGGGCTCGTTGGCGATGAACTGTTTGATCAAGGCGCGCACCGCCGTGCTCGACGCATTGGCGCCCGTCTCGGTTCCCAAACCAGAGCCAAAGAAGTATTTCAATTCAAACGTGCCCATCGGCGTGGCCATGTACTTGGCCGTGGTCACACGGCTGATGGTGGACTCGTGCAGACCCAGTTCATCGGCAATTTCGCGCAGCACCATCGGTCGCATCGCCAACTCACCATGGACAAAAAAGTTGCGCTGACGCAAAGCAATGGCCTGGCTGACACGCAAGATGGTGTCAAAGCGTTGCTGGATGTTCTTGATGAACCAGCGCGCCTCTTGCAAGCGCTGCTGCAAGCCATTGACGGCTTCGCCTTTGCCAGCCCCCTTCAGGGCATTGGCATAAATGTCGTGCACCCGCAAACGCGGCATGACATCGGGGTTCAGCATGACGCGAAACTTGGGCTGCCCTTGTCGATCCCGCCCTTGCTGACTGACGATGACATCGGGGACCACAATCTGGCGCTCGACATCGACAAAACGTCGTCCCGGCTTGGGCTCTAATCGGGCAATCAGCGCCAGTGCCGCTTTCAGATCGGCATCACTGCCCCCGACCACCTGGCCCAGTCGTTTCAAGTCACGCTTAGCCAACAACTCCAACGGATGCCGGCACATGGCCAGGGCCAAGTCGCGCAGTGCCGCAGGCGCTTGCTCATCCCCCATGGCCTGCAATTGCAAGGCCATGCACTCGGCCAAGTTGCGCGCACCCACGCCCGCCGGCTCCATGTGGTGCAACAAGCGCAACGCCATCTGCAAGCGCGACACCAACTCCTCAAACGCCTCGATCTCATCTTCGCTTTGCGGCTCGCCACCCTGCAAGCCAGTGGCCAACTCTTCCAAACTGTCTTCCAAATAGCCATCTTCATTGAGGTTTTCAATGAGGAAACGCAAAGCCGCGCGGTCGGTATCTGACAAGCGCAGCGCCAGCGCCTGGCGATGCAGGTGCTCGGTCAGGCTTTCCTGGCTGCGCGCCCACTCGGCGGCGTCAGAGATGTCTTCATCAGCGGCTTTGCTGGGGGGCGCATCGCCGCCCCACTCTTTGTCATCGGGCGCCATGTCCAGGGTCCCGTCGCCCTCCCAGCCAGCCTCGGCGTCGGGGCCCACTTCAGACTCGCTGTTGGCGTCCACCGCCACCTCCGGGCTTTCCTTGAACTGGGCATCGCGTTCGTGGTCACTGTCATCGCGCGGCGCCACCACATCCGACTGCGCCAAACCGTACTCTTCGCGCTCGGCGGTCTCAACGTCCTTCTCCAGAAACGGATTTTCGTCGAGCATCTGTTCGATTTCCTGGCTCAACTCCAGGGTCGAGAGCTGCAACAGGCGGATCGATTGCTGCAACTGGGGCGTCAGGGCCAGATGCTGTGAAACGCGCAGTGACAGGCCTTGCTTCATGGTGCCATCACATTCGGAAGTTTTCGCCCAGATAGACGCGTCGCACGTCGGCGTTATCGACAATGTCTTGCGGCGTGCCCTCGGCCAGCACATGCCCCTCGCTGATGATGAAGGCTTGGTCGCAAATGCCCAATGTTTCACGCACATTGTGGTCGGTGATCAGCACGCCAATGCCACGCGCACGCAAGTGGCCGATGATGCGCTGGATTTCGATCACGGCGATCGGGTCGATGCCGGCAAACGGCTCATCCAGCAAGATGAAACGGGGCTGGGTCGCCAGTGTGCGCGCAATCTCAACCCGACGCCGCTCACCGCCCGACAATGACACTGCGCTGGCGTCGCGCAAATGATCCACCCGCAACTCTCGCAGCAACTCATCCAGGCGGCGCTCGATCTCGGCACTCGCCAAAGGCTTGCCCGCTTCATCGGTCTGCAACTCCAGCACGGCACGCACGTTTTCCGCCACCGACAACTTGCGAAAAATCGACGCCTCCTGCGGCAAATAACTCAGCCCCAGACGCGAGCGTTTGTGGATCGGCATGCGCTCAATGGCCAAACCATCGATGTCAATGCCTCCGCCATCGGGTCGCACCAATCCAACGATCATGTAAAACGACGTCGTCTTGCCCGCCCCATTGGGCCCCAACAAACCCACCACCTCCCCGGTGCTGACTTTGAGCGACACATCGCGCACCACCTTGCGCCCGCCATAGGCTTTTTGCAAGTGACGGGCGTGCAAGGTGTGACGCTCGAAGGGAACCGAGGGAGTCAAAACCGGAAGCGGTGCTGTTGGGGCGTTCATGTCAGCGCGCTGGAGAGTCTTTGGGCTTGGGCGTCAACACCGCACGCACGCGCGGGGTGACAGAACCCGGTGTGGCGGCCTGCCGTGGAGCGCCATCGACAGTGAACTGGTCGGCGATGCTGTCATAAACGATCACCTGCCCTTGGATCTCATCGGCCAAGGTGGTGCCGCGCAATCGCCTGAGCTCGGCGCGGCCACTGAGCACCACACGGTCGCGCCGGCCGTCGTATTCAATGCGCTCGGCCTCGGCCTCCATGAACTCATTGACGCCCTCGCGTTTTTGCCGATAAAAGGCACGCTGCCCGGGCGCCGGCAACAAAAGACCATGCTGATAACCGTCGGGGTCTTCACGCACTTCGAGGCTCTGGCCGCGAAACAAAATGGTGCCTTTGGTGGCGATCACCCGGCCTTGAAACAGCGAGATTTTTTTCAGGTCATCGTGCTCTAAGCGATCGGCCTCGATGTTCATGGGGCGGTCTCGATCGGCCCGCTCGGCCCATGCCCCTGCACAGGCTCCGGCCAAACAAATCGCCCACAGCGCAGCCCACCAACGGGGAATCGATGAGGCATGAATATTGCTGGAAGCGCGCATGGCTCGATTCTAATGACGGCACGCTAATTGCATGGATCAACCCCCACATAAAGGTCGGGATGCCACGCACAGAGCGGGCAAGCTGTTGTGGGCATGCATCACTTGACCCATAGATCTAAAAAATTGAATACTTTGATCTATATTTCAGCCATGAGTTTGCCGTCTCCTGAACGGATCTTGCTATGGGCTGATGTGACCGAGTTCACCCGGGCCATGGAAACCAGCGAGCCGCTGATGGCGCAGCGCACTGCAGCGTGGGTAGACGGTTGCACCCAAGGCTGGTTGAATGAATTGGGCGGGGAATTCTTGCAACAACCCGGCGACGCCCTGATTTTGGCCTTCGATGTTCCCGAATTGGCCCTGCAAGCAGCGCAAAGGTTGCAAAATGACTGGCTCACTCAGTCCCCGCTGCTCACCCATGAGGGGCCATTGCCGTTGCGCATCGCCTTGCATTGGGGCTCGGTTTGGCGGGGCGGTCAAGGCTACGTGGGCCACAGCCTGAACCAATTGGCCCGCTTGGCCCAACACGTCAAAAGCGGTGAAATCTGGGTCAGTGCAGAGGTGTGGAACCGACTGTCTGATCGAGAACACTTCAAAGCCCAGGATCTCGGCTGGATGTACTTCAAGCACCTGCATCAACCGCTGCGGGCGTTTCGGCTGCCTCCCACTGCCGCAACCCGGCGCACACCGACGGCTCAATCCCAAGGGGATCTTCCACGGGTGCTCGTGTTGGCCGGACCTCCACCAGATGAACTAGGCTGGGCCCAAAACTGGGTTCAGCGCCTGGAGACCCAAGGGCTCGAAGCCTCGGGGGTACCGTGGGCCGGCTTCGAACCCGATCTCATCGATCTGCTGCAACAAACCCGCGCCGACTTCTTGCTGCGTCGCGTGCGCGGAGACCCGCAGGATGTGCTTGAACTCCGGGCGTCGCCACAAGCCCTGGTGCTGCGCCGCTGGTCCTTGCCAGCCGGGGCCCGGGAATCCAGCGCTCTTGAGCCCAACGCCGCCCATTTACTCGAAGCCATGCAACTGCACAGCGGTGCTCTTGCACTGACACAACCCGACCGCGCCCTGAGCCATGGCATGCTGCGTCTGGCCACACTTCACCTGATGCACGATGGCTCGCCCCAACAACAAAAACGCATCACAGACCTGTTGGAGACCTGGACCCATCGACAGCCCCGGCTGGGCGAGCCCTCGATCTGGCGCGCCCAGTGGGAAGTCTTGCGACACACCCGTGGTCAAGGTCATGGCGACGCAGAATTGGCCCTGCACCATGCCAACCAGGCATTGCGCCTGACCCCGGACCATGGGCTGGCTTGGGCCAACCGGGGCTTTGTGCTGGCCCACCTGCATGGCGATCTCGATCGTGGCATGCGCGATCTGGAACAAGCGGATCAGTGCCCAGGTGCACAACACTGGACCCACCTGTATCGGTCGGTGTTGCTCAGCATGCTGCGCCAACCGGCCCAGGCGCAACACCAAGCATTGCAAGCCATGCACCACCCGCCAGGAGGTGCCTTGACGGCCTATGCATGGGGTCTGGTGGGTCATGCGACTTTGATCCATGGTCAAGCGCGCGCCAGCATCGGCTGGCTTGAAGCCTCTTGGCGCGCCCAGCGGCGACACAGCCCCACCCTGCGCATGCTGGTCGTGGGCCACCAAATGTTGGGGCAGTTGGAGATGGCCGCCCTGTTTCTGCGCGAACTGCTCGCTCTGGACCCCACCTTGACGGCCCGCAGTTACATGGGGCGCACACGCGCCGGGCATGGTCTGCGTGCCGAACTGGCGCACTGGCTGATGGCCGCCGGCCTGCCCATGAAATGAGGTGGGCTCTACAATCTTGCCATGATCCGAGTTCAAGAACATCTGCGCCAGGCGCTGGCCGAAGTGCTGCAGGCCCTCGCCCCCGACCATGGGGCAACGGCCACCTTCGAAAAACCCAAACTCGCCGCCCACGGCGATCTGGCCATCACCGCCGCCATGCAACTGGCGCGCCCCCTGAAACAAAACCCGCGCCAGTTGGCTCAGGCCTTGCAAGAGCAACTGCTCGCCCATCCGACTTTTGTGCAGTGGGTAGACGCCATCGAAATCGCCGGGCCCGGCTTTCTCAACCTGCGCCTCAAGGCCAGTGCCAAGCAAGAAGTCGTGCGCGAGGTGCTGACCGCCGCCGAGTCCTTTGGTCAGCGTTCTCCCACTCAGCAACAGGTGCTGGTCGAATTTGTTTCAGCCAACCCGACGGGTCCCTTGCATGTGGGTCATGGCCGTCAAGCCGCGCTGGGTGATGCCATCTGCAACCTGCTGATCAGCCAAGGTCATCAGGTTTACCGCGAGTTCTATTACAACGATGCCGGCGTCCAAATCCAGACCTTGGCCTCCAGCGTGCAATGTCGCGCCCGGGGCTTGAAGCCTGGCGACCCCGGCTGGCCCGAAGCCGCCTACAACGGTGACTACATCGCCGACATCGCCGCCGACTTTCTGGCGAAAAAAACCGTTCAGGCCGACGACCGCAGTTTCACCGCCAGCGGTGATGTCAATGACCTCGACAGCATCCGGCAATTCGCCGTCGCCTACTTGCGCCGCGAACAAGACCTGGACCTCAAGGCCTTCAGTGTGGCCTTTGACAATTACTACCTCGAATCCAGCCTGTACACCAGTGGCCGCGTTGAAGATGCGGTCAAACAACTCATCAACGCCGGCAAAACCTACGAACAAGACGGTGCCCTGTGGCTGCGTTCGACCGACTACGGCGACGACAAAGACCGGGTCATGCGCAAGTCCGACGGCAGCTACACCTACTTTGTCCCCGATGTGGCCTATCACATCACCAAATGGCAACGCGGATTCAGCCGGGTGGTCAACATCCAGGGCACCGACCACCATGGCACCATCGCCCGCGTGCGCGCAGGCTTGCAAGCCGCAGGTGTTGGCATCCCCCAAGGCTACCCCGACTATGTCTTGCACACCATGGTGCGCGTCATGCGCGGCGGCGAAGAAGTCAAAATCTCCAAGCGTGCCGGCAGCTACGTCACCCTGCGGGACTTGATCGAATGGACCAGCAAAGACGCCGTTCGATTCTTTTTGCTCTCACGCAAGCCCGACACCGAATACGTGTTCGATGTCGACTTGGCAGTGCAAAAGAACAACGATAACCCGGTCTACTATGTGCAATATGCGCACGCCCGCATTTGCTCCGTGTTGGCCAAAGAAGCTGACTGCACCCCCGCACGACTGGCGCAAGCCGATCTGAGCCCCCTCGACAGCCCGGCGGCTCAGGCGCTGATGCTCGAACTGGCCCGCTACCCCGAGGTCCTGACCGCCGCCGCCACCGACTTTGCGCCCCACGACATCACCTTCTACCTGCGCGACCTGGCCGCCAGCTACCACAGTTACTACGACGCCGAGCGGATCCTGACCGAAGACCTGCAGGTGCGCAGCGCCCGTCTGGCCCTGGTTGCGGCCACCGCCCAGGTTCTGAAAAACGGTCTGCGTATACTGGGGGTCTCAGCACCCGAGCACATGTGAGCATGGCACCTCGTCGACACCTTTCTTATGGCGGCACTCTGTTGGGCCTGATCATTGGCCTGGTCATCGGCCTGGGCGTGGCTCTGGGCGTGGCGGTCTATGTCAGCAAAGTCCCTGTCCCCTTCATGAACAAAGGCACCAACCGGGGCGCAGAAAACAGCGCCGCCGACGCCGAAAAGAACAAAGACTGGGATCCCAACGCCCCGCTTTATGGCAAAAATCCGGTCAAACCGGTTGAAAAGCCGGTCGATGAACAAACACCCAACCCGGTGCTGGCCCCCCCTGCGGTGATGGGATTGCCGCCACAAGACAAATCCGAGGACCCTCTGGGCGACCTGGCGCGCGAACGTGCCAACGCCCCCGACCCCTTCGAATACTATGTACAAGTCGGTGCTTACCGCAGCGCCGAAGAAGCCGAAGCGGTGCGTGCCAAACTCAGTCTGGCCGGCTTTGACCCCAAAGTCAGTGTGCGTGAAGTCTCGGGCCGACAATTGCATCGGGTGCGCATTGGCCCCATCGAGAACAAAACCGAAGCCGAACTGGTACAACAAAAACTCAATGCCTCCAAGCTGACCTCTGCCTTGGTGCGCGTGCAAAGGTAAAGACCATGAAACCCATCAATCGCCGTGAAGCGACCCTGGCCCTGACGGGCGGGCTGATCCTGTCACAAAGCGCGCAGGCGCAAAATTTTCAAGAAGGCATCGAATACATCACCCTCGACCAGCCCATGGCCACCGAAGCAGGTCCCGGCAAAATCGAGTTGATCGAATTTTTCTGGTACAGCTGCCCGCACTGCAACTCCTTCGAACCCGAATTCAAGGCCTGGATGCAACGCCAAAACCCGGATGTCTTCATCAAGCGCGTGCCCGTCCGCTTCCGCGACGACTTCGAACCGCAACAACGCATGTACTACGTGCTCGAGGCCTTGGGCCAGATCGAGCCCTTGCATGGGCGTTTGTTTGCAGCGATCCACGTCGAACGCCAACCCCTGGCCAAAATGGAGCAGCTGCAGCAATGGGCTCAAAAGCAAGGCATCGATGGGTCGGCATTTCAGCAAGCCTACAACTCATTTGGTGTGGTCTCTAAAGCCCGTCGCGCCACCCAGTTGCAACAAGCGTTCAAGGTCCAGGGCGTGCCCTCGCTGGGCATCAATGGTCGTTTCTATACCGACGGCTCGCTGGCCGGGGGCATGACCCGCGCCCTCAAAATCGCCGACGCGCTGATCGCTCAAGAGCGCAGCCGCAAAAAATAAATCAGTTTTGCAAGCCAAAGCCCGGACGGGCAAAAGCATCACGCAAAAAATCAATCCACAGCCGCAAGCGCAAAGGCAAGTGCTTGCGCTGCGGCAACACCACAAACACACCATTGGGCGGTGCCGCATGGGCGTCGAGCACTGACACCAAGCGACCATCGGCAATGTCTTGTTGCACCTCCCAGGTGCTGCGCCAGGCTATCCCCAAACCGGCCAAACACCAGGCATGCAACACCTGACCATCTGAACAATCCAACGGGCCACTGGGACGCAGGTGGATGATTTCGTGGCCATCGGCTGTGGGCATCCGAAACGCCCAGCCACGCGTTTGTGACGCATCACTGGACAAGGTCAGGCACTGGTGCCGGTTCAGATCGCTGGGGTGTGCAGGGACGCCATGCCGCTGCAAATAGTCCGGTGTGGCCACACACAAACGCCGGTTATCGGCCAAGCGCACACTCACCAGCGATGAGTCGGGCAAATCCCCCACCCGCACCCCACAATCAAACCCTTCGGCTGCCAAATCGACCACCCGATCGCTCAGGTTCAGTGACAAACTGACTTTGGGGTGAAGCGCACGAAACTGCGGCACCAATGGCGCGATGTGACGCCGTCCAAAACCGGCTGGTGCGGTCACGCGCAAATGACCACTGGCCTGCACCCCCCCGGCGCTGACGCTGGCCTCGGCGCTGGCGATGTCGGCCAAAAGACGCTGGCAGTCCTCCAAAAAAGCGCTGCCCTCTTGCGTCAGGCTGATGCGCCGCGTGGTGCGCACCATCAGGCGCACGCCCAAATGTTCTTCCAGGCCGTCCAGGCGCCGACCCATGATGGCCGGGGCCACGCCTTCGGCTTTGGCTGCCGCCGTCAGACTGCCCTTTTGGGCCACGGCGACAAAGGTCTCGAACGCCTTGAGTTTGTCCATGTCAATGATTATCCGGGATTGTCGACTTCTTGCCCTTTGTCAGAAAAAAAGGGGGGGCAGACGCTACCATGTGATGTTTTGGAATTTTCAACGAAGGGGTATGACATGCAAATTCAAACCGTGGGCATCGTGGGTGCAGGCACCATGGGCAACGGCATCGCCCAAGCTTGTGCCGTGGCCGGATTGAAAGCCGTGATGGTCGATATCGCCGACGCTGCCGTGGCCAAAGGCCTGGCCACCATCGGCAAAAGCCTCGATCGCCTGGTGAGCAAAGACAAACTCAGCGAAGCCGACAAAAACGCTGCATTGGCTCGCATCCAAGGCAGCACCGACTACAACGACCTCAAAACCGCCGACCTGGTGATCGAAGCCGCCACCGAAAACCACCCTGTCAAAATCAAAATCCTGCAACAGCTCGACCAACTGCTGGCCCCCGAGGTGATCCTGGCGTCCAACACCTCGTCCATCTCCATCACCCAACTCGCCGCCGTGACCCGGCGCGCCGACCGTTTCATCGGCATGCACTTCTTCAACCCGGTGCCGATGATGGCACTGGTTGAAATCATTTGTGGCCTGCAAACCAGCGACGCCACCCACGACGCCGTGCACGACCTCGCCAAACGCCTGGGCAAATCCCCCATCACCGTCAAAAACGCCCCTGGCTTTGTCGTCAACCGCATCCTGGTGCCCATGATCAACGAAGCCTTCTTCGTCCTGGGCGAAGGCCTGGCGACCCCCCAGGACATTGACGATGGCATGCGCCTGGGCTGTAATCATCCCATTGGCCCGCTGGCACTGGCCGACATGATCGGCCTCGATGTGTGCCTGGCCGTGATGGAGGTCTACCTCGAACAGTTTGGCGACAGCAAATACCGCCCCAGCCCGCTGCTCAAAGAAATGGTCGCCGCCGGTCGCCTGGGCCGCAAGACCGGACAAGGCGTATACCACTACGCCTGAAGTGCTGGGGTCCGCAGCCCGACGCAGATCGGGCGCCCCCGGCACACATCGCCAGCCCAAACAGGAGACACGCATGAGCACCAGCATTTACGACCAAGGCCTGGACAAAAACGCCGCCAACTTTGTGCCGTTGTCCCCCTTGAGCTTTCTGGAACGCAGCGCGGCGGTATTCCCGCACCGGATCGCCATCATCTACGGCGAACGCCGCCAGACCTGGCGCCAGACCCATGAGCGATGCCGGCGGCTGGCCAGCGCCCTGAAACAACACGGCGTGGGCCGTGGCGACACCGTGGCCGCCATGTTGCCCAATGTGCCCGCCATGTACGAAGCCCACTTTGGCGTGCCCATGACCGGTGCGGTGCTCAACACCCTGAACACCCGCCTCGACGCAGAGGCGATTGCCTTCATGCTGCAACACGGTCAGGCCAAGGTGTTGCTGACCGACCGCGAATTTGCCAAGGTGATCCAAGCCGCACTGGCCCTGCTGGACCGGCAGCAAGTGCTGGTGATCGAAGTCGAAGACGACACCGCACCGGCGGGCGAACACCTGGGCAGCGTGAGCTACGAGGCGTTTTTGGCTCAGGGCGACCCGGCCTTTGCCTGGGCTCTGCCTGCCGACGAGTGGGACGCCATTGCCCTCAACTACACCAGCGGCACCACCGGCAACCCCAAGGGCGTGGTCACCCACCACCGGGGCGCCTATCTCAACGCCACCAGCAACGTGGTCACCTGGGGCATGCCGCAACACGCGGTATACCTGTGGACGCTGCCCATGTTCCACTGCAACGGCTGGTGCTTTCCGTGGACCATGGCCCTCAATGCCGGCACCAGCGTTTGCCTGCGTCGTGTCGATCCGGCAATCATCTTCCCGCTGATCCGCGAGCACCACATCACCCACCTGTGCGGCGCACCGATCGTCTACAGCATGCTCATCAACGCGCCTGCCAACCTTCGCACCGGCATCAACCACACCGTGCAAGGCTTGATTGCCGGTGCTGCGCCCCCGGCTGCAGTGATTGAGGGCTGCGAAAAAGCGGGCATCGACATCACCCACGTCTACGGCCTGACCGAGGTCTACGGCCCGGCAGCCGTTTGCGCCAAACAGCCCGATTGGGCGTCGCTTGACCTGGCCGAGCGTGCCGCGCTCAATGGCCGCCAGGGTGTGGCCTACCCGCTGCAAGAATCGGTACGGGTGCTGGACCCGGCGACCATGCAACCCGTTCCCGCCGACGGCGAGACCATGGGCGAGATTTTTTTCCGGGGCAACATCGTCATGAAGGGCTACCAGAAAAACCCGCAAGCCACCGCCGAAGCATTTGCCGGCGGCTGGTTCCACACGGGCGACCTGGCCGTGACGCACCCCGATGGCTACATCAAGATCAAAGACCGCAGCAAAGACATCATCATCTCCGGCGGCGAAAACATCTCTTCCCTCGAAGTCGAAGACGCCCTGTGCCGCCACCCTGCCGTGATGCTGGCTGCGGTCGTCGCCCAGCCCGATGCCAAATGGGGCGAAGTGCCCTGTGCCTTTGTCGAATTAAAGCCCGGCGCTTCGGCGCAAGAGGCCGAGTTGCAGGAGCACTGCCGGGGCCTGCTGGCCCGCTTCAAAGTGCCCAAAAAAGTCGTGTTTGGCGAGCTGCCCAAAACCTCCACCGGCAAGATCCAGAAATTCATGTTGCGCGAGCAGGTCAAATCAGCCAGTGCCATCGAGTAAGCAGGTGTTGTCATGAAGTGGGCCTTGCTGTCAGATGTCCACGCCAACCTGCAAGCCTGGCAGGCCTGCGTGGCACATGCACACACCCAGGGCGTGACCCACTGGGCGGTGCTGGGCGACATGGTGGGCTATGGCCCGCACCCTGCCCAGGTGGTGGATGCGGTGATGCAACTTCAAGCCGAGCGTGGCGCCGTGGTGCTGCGCGGCAATCACGAAGAACTCGCCCTGCATGGCGCCCATGGCGACAGCATGGGGGCGCAGACGGCGGTATGGACGCATGCGCAATTGGGGGTTGATCGGCGGCAATGGCTGGGCGCGCTGCCGCTGACCCATATCAATGGGGCGCTGATGCTGGTTCATGCCAGCGCCGACACCCCGGAGCGCTGGCACTATGTCGAAGACGCCCGCAGTGCCACCCGCAGCCTGGACGCAGCGCTGGCTGCGTCAGAAAACGTGCGCTATGTGATGGGCGGACATGTTCACCACCAAACGCTGTACTACCGGGGGCATAGGCAGCAATTGTTGCCCTTTAAACCCACACCGGGGGTGGCGGTGCCAGTGCCCTTGCACCGGCGCTGGCTGGCCACCATCGGATCGGTCGGTCAGCCACGCGACGGCGACACCCGCGCCGCTTACGCCACACTGGATATGTCGCGCCAGCAATTGTGTTTTCATCGGGTCGCCTACGACCACCTGACCACGGCACGTGCCGTGCGCGCAGCGGGTCTGCCGGAGACGCTGGCTGAGCGGCTGGAAAAAGGGCAGTGAGGGCTCGGGGCGGTCATGTGGCCCCCCGGTGTCGGCGACCAGAGCCATGAAGCCGTTGGGGCCGATGTAACTGCATCACATCATCAGTGCCATATACAAGCGCGGCCATGATTTCTACGATGGCTGGTCACGGCGCAACCGAACCGCAGGGACAACAAGTCATGAGCGACTTGACAAAGTCATGTTCCCCATCGTTTCACCATCCGACCTTACCTTATATACCATTTCATGTATAATTTTTTTCCATCCTCTTTTGAACGTCCGCTTGAATGGGTCGGCAGCAGCCATAAAGATCTGATGGCTCTTCCCACAGAGGTTCGTCGCTTTTTCGGTTTTGCTTTGTCGCTGGCTCAGGTGGGTGATCGTCATGAGTCAGCCAAAGTGCTCAAGGGCTTTGGCGGTGCCGGGGTATTGGAGGTGGTTGAAAGCGATGCGGGCGGCACCTACCGCGCCGTCTACACCGTCAAGTTCCCTGAAGCGGTATTCGTGTTGCACTGCTTCCAGAAGAAGAGCAAGCATGGCGGTGCCACCCCTAAAGAGGACATTGACATCGTCCGTGCAAGGCTGAGCGTAGCAAATGCGCATGTGAAAGAGATGAGGAAATGAAAAGCAAAATCATGGATGGCATCGAAGTGCAGCGCGGTTCAGGCAACGTGTTTGCCGATCTGGGCTTGGCTGAGTCTGAAAAGCTGAAGATCAAAACAGGGCTGGTGATTGAAATTCGAAAAATCATGAAAATGCGTGGACTGACCCAGCAAGAGGCAGCCGAGTTGATGGGCATTTCACAACCCAAGGTGTCGGACATGATGCGCGGCAATTTCAGCAATTTATCCGAGCGCAAGCTGATGGATTGCCTGACCCGGCTGGGCTGTGACATAGAAATCAAGGTTCGCCCCTCGAAAAAAAATGTCGGGCATTTGAGGATGGCCTGAAGCCCCCTCACCTTATCGAATGCAAACCGGTCATGTGGCCCCCCGGTGCCGGTCACCAGGGCCATGAAGCCGTTGGGGCCGATGTAACTGCATCACATCATCAGTGCCATATACAAGCGCGGCCATGATTTCTACGATGGCTGTCCATGAAGCATCGCATCGACCCAAAGGTAGATTGCGTGTTCAAAGCCATCTTGGGGGCCGAGGACAACCGCCATCTGCTGGTCCATTTTCTCAACGCCATCCTGGGGGCAGAGTTGCCCTCTCCCATCACATCGGTGGAGCTGCTCAACCCCGCCAGCGACCGCGAGTTCATCGACAACAAAATGCACATCGTCGATGTCAAAGCCCGCGATAACGCTTCTCGTCTTTTTCAGGTCGAGATACAGATGGCCACTGAACGCGATTTGCGCCAACGCATGGTTTACTGCTGGACTGACCTGTTTGCCAAGCAGATCCAAAGCGGCGAGCGGTACCTTAGACTGCAACCCGCCTACAGCATCTGGTTGGTCAATGCCGTGCTCACGATGCACGACCCAACCCCCATCCATCGTTACAAAATCAGAGATGAGTCCTGCCAGACCTTGATTGAGCACGGCGGCATCTGGCTGATTGAATTGAAAAAATGCCAACTGCTTGAAGTTGTCAACGAAGAACAAAGGTGGCTAAAATTATTTATCGAGGGCGATACGCTGGACGATGTCAACCTGCCCGATTGGATGCAAACCCCTGAAATGAGGAAAGCCATGAAGGTCTTACAAGATTTCTCCGACAAGGAAGAAAACTACCACATGTACGCATCGCGCCTGGACTATCAGCGCGTACAGTGGGCATTGGAAGACGATGCGCGAGAAAGCAAGGCTGAATTAGAGCAAGCCAAGATATTGTTCGCGCAACAACTGGAAGAAGCCAGAAAAGAAGCCAGAAAAGAAGCCAAGGCAGAGGCCAGAAGATTGGCCGCGCAGGAAGTGCAAAAAGTCAAGCAGCAACTCATGCAACAACTCCAAGCCGCTCAAGATGAGATTGCGCGGCTGAAGTCCGGCCAACGCTAAAGTCTCTGCACACCACAGCCACCGAAATCGGGTTATCCAGAGGGCTAGCATGGCACGTGACAGTGTGCTGCAAGCCTCAATTCATCGAATGCAACCCAATCGTGTTGCCCTCGGTGTCGGTCACCAAGGCAATGAAGCCATTGGGACCGATGGACATCTTGGGCTTGAACACCTGCCCGCCATGGGCCACGGCCCGCGCCGCCTCGACCGCGCAATCGTCACACGAAAAATACACCAGCGTGCTGCCCCCTGACGGGCAACCGGGTATCTGCACCAGCGCTCCGGCGGCGCCGTAACCATCGGTGCTCATGGGGAATACCCACATCGTCATTTGCGCAAAGCCAGACGGGTCGGGGTTGGCATTTTGTTGAGATGACCTTAGACGCCCTTGACAACCCTATTGAACTGGGTACTTGGAAATAAAATATAATTTATTTTTACTAGTTTTTTTATGTTAATATTAACAATTAATTATTTTTTAGTGGCATCCACCCCAAAATCATGTTGCGATATGTGAGGGCGTCTAGCAGGGCTATTGAGTCGAACACTCAATAGGTTTATCTGAAAACCAAAAACCCAAGGAAGGAAACGAATATGACGAAGTTGTACGACGACGTAAGAGGCGTGATGCGAAGTTCCCCGATCCGCAAGAGGCTTAAATGGTTGATAGGCAATGACTACACCGGCTACGAAAAGTGGCTGCAACATGAATTGGCCTATGCGATGTGTCAAGCTGAGCACGATGTTGTCATGGAGGATGGCATAAAGACCAATGCGGTTAAGACCACGAAAAGACGTATGTCAGTGGACATGGCCATCCGTCTAAAAAACGAAACCAAGGATTTGTTCCGCGCCATCGAACTGAAGGTGGCCAGCGGACAAACCAGTGCATTAAACCGATCTTTGTCTGATTTGGTCAAGCTAACCAAAGTCAAGGGCTCTGCCTGGGAGTATCGGAGCGTTACTGCCATGGCAGTTGTAAACACCAACACAGAAGGCGCCTATTTGGAGTTTTGGAAGGCTCTAAAAAAGAGTGGCAAAAGCAACTGGGCTTTTGAAGAGATGCCGATAGGAATTAAAGGCAGCGCAATTTATTGGTTACATTGGGAAACAAGCCCAGGTGAGGTGAACCATGACGGGTATAAAAAATTCGTTAAGTTTGTGAGAGAAGCAGCCGTCGAGCATAAGTTTACAACTATTGAAAAAAAGAATAAGCGAAATACGCCTCAAAAAATTGAGAAAAGGCGTGTCGAAAAAGCCCTAACCCGAATAAAAGAAAAATTAATCGACAAGCGATGATCCATTTATCAAACCATAAATCAAATACAGGCAATCGCGGAAACGTAGTGCTAAGTGTCTTGGCTCTGTTATTAATAACAGAGCCCACATGGAGCCAGACGGCAATACCACACTCAGGACCAATGAACTTTTTAGAATCGATTTGGCAAGACAAGATCACCATGACTTTTGCAGTCATCATCCTGGTGTCCTGTGTGCTTCTCCATGCAAGATTTGATCGCTTCTCAGCCACCCATGGCGGTGAAATTCTTACAACGATGGGGATATTGGGTTGCTTCCTTGGAATTGCAGTTGCCTTAACTCATTTCGATTCAAACAACATATCCGAGTCGGTGCCTGAGTTACTAAATGGCGTAAAAACCGCCTTTTGGGCATCCGTTACTGGGGTCATTACCGCCCTAAGTATTAAAATTCGTGACAGATTTTGGGGCATTAAAGAAATAAAACAAGAAGCATCCGTACAAGAGGCTAGCTTGGCTGACGTGGTGAACTGCATCAACCTATTGAGAAAAACGATATCAGGAGACAGCGATTCTAGTTTAACGTCACAAATCAAATTACTTCGATCTGATCAAAACGAAAAATCTAATCTGATGATTCAATCTCTGAACGATTTTGCCGAAAAGGTAGCAAAAATCGGCTCGGAACAGTTGATTGACGCATTGCGTCAAGTGATCACTGATTTTAATGCGAATCTAACAGAACAGTTTGGCGAGAACTTCAAACAACTCAATGCAGCAGTGCTGCACTTGGTGACATGGCAACAACAATATAAAGACGAACTCGATCAACTCAAGGGAGTGCAATCACAGGCTGCAAATGACATGCGCATCTGTGCTGATGCTTTTACCAGTATGGCTGGGCAATCTCAAGCCTATATAGACTCTGCAGTTGCACTTCAAGACTTGATGCAGGCTTTTGAACAACGCTATTCTGAATTGGTCCGGACGCAACAAGCTCTTGTCTCAGTGCTGGCACAAATGAAACAAGCTGAACCCGCATTGAGCGCAAAACTCAATGACATGAGTGAAGCGTTCACGGTTGGTATTGCAAACGTGAGCACCCGTGTAGGTGAATCAGTTAAAGAACTGGGTTCTGCATTGAGCAACCACACTGCAATGCTGAACGATTTATTGAAAGATATCATCCCTAGTATACAGACCAAAATTAACCAAGAATTGTCTAATTCAAACAGTCAATTGACACAGAATTTTGAATCCTTACGAACCAATCTTGAAAGTGAACTGACTAAAACGTTGGACACGTTGGGGCGACAACTTGCCTCTTTGTCTGAAAAATTTGTTACCGACTACACCCCTCTGACGGAAAAACTGCAAATGCTTGTGGAGACTGCACGGAGGGTAGAGTGATGGAAGGATCCAAGCAAACCCATTGGATACCACTTGCGGATCTTATGACGGGTTTGATGATGATATTCATGCTAATCACTGCCGTCTACATCTCCAAAGTTGACCCGACTACCACACTCGTGTTGGATCAATATGCCCAGACCCGAAAAGACTTGCATCTGGCACTACAACAAGAGTTTGAAAAGGACTTTAGACAATGGAATGCTTCCCTCTTAGGTGACATGACGGTTCGGTTTAACAACCCATCTGTTCAGTTTACTCGTGGATCGGTTGAGTTGACGCCAGAATTTCAGCAACTTCTGACCGATTTTTTCCCGCGTTATTTGCGCATCATCAGGGGGAGTAAATTCAAAAATTCGGTCAAGGAAATTCGCATTGAGGGACATACCAGCAAAGCTTGGCAGGGGGTATCTGATCGCGAGGCGTATTTTTTGAATATGGATCTGTCTCAGCAGCGAACAAGGTCAACCCTGAAATTCATCATGACTTTGCCTATTTTCGCTGAAGACGAAAATTGGTTTAAGCAGCACATAACAGCCAACGGTCTGTCCTCGTCAAAACCCGTTGAATCCAATCCCAAGACTTTGGCTGATGATGATAAAAACCAACGTGTTGAATTCAGGATAGTAACAAACGCTAGTGATCGATTTGAGCAGTTGATCTCGACGAGGTGAGCCTTGCAATTGCCTAATTTTCTTGATCACCAAGGATTCAATCAACTGCGAAGGGCAATGGGTGCCCCCCTATCTCGGTACAGAGCAAGAATTGATCTCCCGCAACCAACCAGATCAGCATCGCCAGAAGCACCTGTGCCGGCACTCCCAATCGAGGGCCTCGTCATTCAAAACTGGAATGACGAAATCACAATACTTCAAGATGGGACACTTGCTCAAAATGGCAGACGCATATTGGTTTATATCCGTGACTATGGGAATTTCGAACCACGGTTTCATCTCGCAAACTGTGACACCATTTTGTCAATGCGCGAGAACGACCGTTTTGGCAGATATGTTTCTGCCGAAGGTACAGATGGTTTGTTTTTTGTTAGACGAGGTAATGCGACTCTTAGACCAATGCGCCTGTCGGTATGCCAGCACTGCTTGGACAAATTGCAATGGCATGGCTTTTCATCAAGTTGGTCTAACCAATATCGTAACAATGCGGTAAAAAATTTTTCAGTGAATGAATTTTTTGAAAAATTCCCAAAATCACTTTTCGTATTTGACCCAGAACATGACGCACGTACCGCACCGAACAATGAGTATCCTATAAATTGGAGTGAAATTTCAGATGCAATGCGACAAGCTTGTGACTACACATGTGAGCAGTGTGGTGTACGAGTCTTACAAATGCACTACAGAATTATTCACGTGCACCATGTTAATGGATTGAAATATGACTGTGGCGCTGAAAATCTGAAGTGCCTTTGCATTCGTTGTCACGCCAAGCAACCCAAGCACGAAGCAATGCGCACCTTGCCTGACTTTGGTGAATTTTGTCAACTCTATCCAACTGAGGGAATTTGATGGCAATTTACTTGGATACCGAAACCACTGGCTTCAGCCCTGCCAAGGGGGCTCGAATCGTTGAAATCGCCATCGTTGATGAAAATGGCCGAGCGCTAATTAACACGCTGATCAACCCCATGGGTCGCATCCCAAGTCAGGCCATGGGCGTTCACGGAATTACCGATGCTATGGTTGCCCTGGCCCCAACGATAGAGCAAATCATGCCTGAGATCAATCGCATTGTCAGAGGGCAGACAGTGGTCATTTACAACAAAGCATTCGATGTTCCTTTTTTTCCCAATCGTCTGAGCATTGCCGGATCCATCCACTGCGCTATGTTAGGATTTGCATTTGCTACTGGTGGTAAACGTGTTTCTTTAAACAAGGCAGCTCATATGGTTGGGCATCAATGGCGTGGGGAAATACACAGAGCCTTTGCAGATGCAGACGCTTGCCGCGCCGTCTGGAAATGGTTTAATCGCTAATATTTTGAGCGATCAACCAAAATGTGGTGGTCTCAAATGTGAGCTGTCTACTCTTTTGTTGATTCGATGTAACTGATTCACAGAAGCAGTTGGCTTCAGCAGGTGATAAGGCATGCCCCAGACCACGCTGGTAGTGTGGCTCTTGTTGATCAAGTCCCCAAATGGCATTGACAAAAATTTTAATCTATGTATTATATATAATAATTTAATTAATTATTTTATATGAATTATTTTCTTTAATCGACTAGCTAGTCGAACCAAGTTCACTTTCTATTTGGTTGCATCGAATTTTTCTTTTTTCAGGAGATTTTTCATGATTAACTACAAGATTATTTTTTACATTTTATTTTGGTCTACTATTGTCTCTTCTTTATTATTTATTTTCTTCGTATTCTTCTCACACTATAGAGAGTCAAATTTCGCTGTAGCCCTTGATGTTTTTGAAAAAAATTTGTCTTGGACTAATCTCTGGATTTTATTTCCTTTTCTTTCTGGATTTTTAAGTTTTATTTTTGTCACGTCTTATCTCTCGCTGAAATCATATGATGAAGAAATCGAAAAACAGATAATCGAATACAAAAACCATGAATTTATCTATATTGATCAAATTAGCATTAACGCATTTAGATCAGTTATTTCGCGATACAACGCTGAAGAGTTCAAAAATTTTGTTAAGTTAAACGTCAGCAAGCCACCTCATTATTGCATCCCCTCATCCGTCGGCGACGAGTCGCCATATTATGATGCGCTGATGTCGCGAGTTGACACTGAAGAGAAGTTCAAAATTTTAAAAGACAACGGCTTCGATCCAAAACAGTGTAAGTTTAGCTTGAGTAATGGGAACCAAACTTTGGAAAAGTACGCTTTATATGTTCAAAGTAATAGTATGCAGACTGGAAATTCAAATGCTTGGCTACGGATTTTTATTGATGAAAATTTCAGTGCTAGCGAAAGAATCCCAAGCTCATCCGAATCCGATAACGGCAAATGTGTGCACTGATCGATCAGCGCCACATAATCACTCAACTGTTGCTTCACCTTGGCCTTTTGTGCCGGTGACCTATTCCCACGAAGTGGACTGGAGTGAATCAGAAAATCCGGCTAGGTTGAGGTGATTCAAACTGGCTGGCAAAAAAGGCTGACGGGACATTCTCCAGCGATGAGTGTGTACGAAAATGATTGTGATCCTGTCCCCAGTTTTCAATCTTCTGCTGCGAACCTGCCAACGACAAAAGCCAGCTGACATTCAGGCACTCATCGCATAAACCAACATTGAAAGATTCAATGCGGCGGTTATCTGTCTACTGATTTGAGGGAATGAAGATAGTTTTTTTCAGTTTTTTCCATCGTCAAGTGCTTATGTGCCAACTTCCTCCCAACCCTTGACCTACATCCAAACTCTCCCCCACCCCATCAGTTAACCTCCCCCCCAAAACACAAGCAATAGCACAAACCCATGAAACTGATGGACCCCGGCACCGAACTCGATGGTTTTGTCATAGGCCAGTGCCTGCACGCCGGTGGCATGGCGCACATTTATTCGGTGACCTACACCGGGCAGCGCGAAGCGCCATTCGCGATGGTGATGAAGGTTCCGCGCATGACGGCGGGGGACGGGTCCGAGAACATCGTCGGCTTCGAGGTCGAGCACCAGATCCTTCAACACATCCAGGGCGCCCATGTGCCGCGCTTTGTTGCGGCGGGTGACATGACCCGCGTGCCCTATCTGGTCATGGAGCATGTGCCCGGTCAGACCTTGCAACACTGGCTGGATCAGCGCGGCCTGTCCCGCCCGGTCACCACACCGTTTGACGAGATCACGCGCATCGGCGCCGCGCTGGCTCAGGCTGTTCACAGTCTGCACCGGCAAAACGTGTGTCACCACGACCTGAAGCCCGCCAACGTGCTGCTGCACCCCGATGGGCGGGCGGTGCTGCTTGATTTTGGCTTGTCGATGCATGCGCACTTCCCCGACCTGTTGGCCGAAGAGATGCGCAAGGCCATTGGCACCCCGGCCTGGATCGCCCCCGAGCAGGTGGTGGGCACGCGCGGCGACCCGCGCAGCGATGTGTTTGCCATTGGTGTCATCTTGTACGAGATGCTCACAGGCGAGTTGCCCTTTGGCAATCCGCAGACCGATGGCGGCTTGCGTCAGCGGCTGTGGATGCGACCCAAGCCGCCGCGCGCCTTTCGCGCTGACACGCCGCCGTGGCTGCAAGAAGTGGTGCTTCGCTGCCTGTTGCCGCAAGCGCAAGAGCGCTACCCGTCGGCGGCGCACCTGTTGTTTGACTTGCGCCACCCCGATCAGGTGCGGCTCAGCCCCCTGTCCGAGATCACGGCGGGTTGGGGGTTTTGGAAAACCCTGCGCCGATGGATCAAAGCCGCCGGCATGGAGTACCAAGCCAGCCCCTTGCCCGCACAACAACAAATCGAGCGCGTGCCGATTGTGATGGTGGCGTTGCCGCACACCGATGTGTCCGATGACATCGTGTACTCGATGCGCTTGCAAACCGAGCGTGCGCTGGGTCACATGCCGGGAGCAAGGCTGGCTGTGGTCACTGTGGTGGCGGGTTCAGACATGGCGGCATCGGGATCGGACAACGAAACCGGTCAACAACTGGTGCACCTGGTGCTCTTGCAAAAGTGGGCTGAGCCGTTGCGCATGGAGGATCATCAGGCGTCGTTTCATGTGCTGGAGTCAGGCGATGTGGCCGACGCCCTGTTGCGCTATGCGCAGGCCAACGAAGTCAGCATGATCATCATGGGTGCAGCCACCCACGGCCTGCAGATGCAGCGCTGGGTGGCAACGGTGCCGATCAAGGTGGCCATGCTGGCGCCATGCACGGTGATGCTGGTCAAGGGCGAGTTGCCCTTTGCGGGGCTGGCCGGGGTGGCCGATGTGGCCGAGCCCGATGACGCAGGTCAATCGGCTTCCGCCTCTGGCCAAAGGTCAGGAAAGTAAAAACGCAGCGCCGATCGAGGCGTGGCAAAGCGCAGGGCGCCGTATGCCGAGTTGGTCGCCAGGTAGCCACGCTTGAGCAAGGCCGAGACCAGATCGGTGGCGACCCGCTCCCCCAGCCCGGTCATTTGCTTGAACTGGGCACGGCCCAACTCGGCGTTGCTGCAAAAGAGGTAATGCAAGGGCAGCAGTGCCTCTTGGCGCACGCCGGTTTTGTGGGCCTCTTCAAACATCAAGGCCGCCTGAATGCGATCGCGCATCGACCGCACATCGAGCATTTTGCCCATGAAGCGCACCTGATCAATGCAAGTGTCCAGGGTGTAGTGGATCCAGTCGATCAGACCCCGCTCGGTGAGGTTGCCGCGACCATCCAGATCTCCACGCCGGAGTTCGTCTGCGGCCTGCAGCAAGCCCTTGTACCGGTCTTCGGTGCGCGCAAAACCCCGCAGCGGTGACCACAGTCCACGGGTCAGCCCCAGAGCGTGCAACACCAGATGGGTGTGCAACCGTGCGACGCGTCCGTTGCCGTCCAAAAACGGGTGAATCCAGGTTAACCGATG
>JACCDS010329393.1_pt1 | contig 26368 bp, 22 predicted proteins | sample 7446441 | NCBI WGS metagenome assembly JACCDS01 (sample SAMN15323445, study PRJNA562643) | freshwater metagenome | isolation source: river surface water | place: USA:Blue River Watershed | collected 2017-08-17 | reverse complement strand
GCATAGAGCAATACGAAAAACAAATTAAAGAAGTCCAGCTAAAACAGCTTAACAAAATGGCCATGAAGCATAATCTACAGCTCGTCCAAATTTAATCTGTCCATAGGATAGCAGCGATTACCCCACAGCCAAGCATCCCGCAAGGGTGCTTGGCGAGGAGTAAAAGCGAATAGCCCGACCCGAAGGGGCACGCCCTCATAAAAAAATCAGGCAAATCGATACCGTTTGGGGAAACAGCTACAATGCAAAAAAGCCTGCCCACATACAATGCGAACAGGCTTTTGAAGTGTTAAAAAGAATATATACTACCACCAACTTCCTATAAACAACTCATTGGCATTGGGGTTGTTTTGTAGTTTTCGGGCGCGTGCTTTGCGTTTGAAAAAGTGCAAAACTGCCGTTACAATCATCAACGGAATAAATAAGAAAATTAATGGAGGAATCCCTAAGAAGCTAATCCATTTACCACCATAGGTATTGCGCATTGGCCTACGCAAACGCTCAGCAATAAGGTACATAGCCGGTACAATAATGAGTGTCATAAAAAAGGCAAAGGCCAATCCAAAAATGATGGTCCAACTAAGTGGTTTCCAAAACACCACGTTATCGCCACCAAAGAAAATATGTGGTTTTAACTCTGCAAAAAGGGTGATAAAGTTGATGTTAAATCCAACTGCAATAGGTATAAATCCAAGTATGGCTGCCAAAGCGGTTAGCAATACGGGGATGATACGGGTTTTTCCGGCCTCGATGATGGCTTCACGGGTTTTCATGCCACGGGTGCGTAATTCATCGGCAAACTCTATTACCAAAATACCATTTTTTACCACAATACCCGCCAAGCCCACAATACCTAAGCCTGTCATTAATACCGATACTTCCATACCGGTAATGGCAAAACCTAACAGCACACCGATAACGCTAAAAATAATTTCGGTTAAAATAATGATGGGTTTACTAATGCTATTGAACTGTATTACCAAAACCACCAAAATTAAACTTAGGGCAATTACCAATGCTTTTAACAAAAAGGCTCCTGTTTCGGCTTGTTGTTCGCCCTCGCCGGTTTGTTTTACGGTTACGCCGTCGGGTAATTGTTTAAAGTTGGCAATGTGCTTTTTCAAAACAACGTTTACATTGGTAGCATCGTAACCTTTGCTTGTAAGTACATTGCTGCGAAGTGTAATGATACGTTTTTGGTTTTTGCGTTTTACACTGCCCAATGTATTGGTAGGTTCTACATACACTAAAGCACTGATAGGGATATTTTTTACGGCTCCGCCCGATGCAAAATCGCGGAACGAAATGCGCATATTCAACAAATCGATTAAACTGTGCCTTTGCAAATCGTTGCTGCGCAATTGTATTTTGTATTCGTCTTTACCCTCTTTGATTTTAGAAATTTCTTTACCAAATAAAGCGGTACGGATTTGCATACCAATTTGTGCGGTAGATACGCCTTCGATCAAAGCACGTTGGCGATTGATGGTCAGTGTAACCTCAGGATTGGCTAAGTCAACATCCATTTTCAGTTCTTCTACACCCGGCACTTGAATGCTATCGAGGTAATTTTTGAGTACCGAAGCACCTTTGATCAGTAAATCAAAATCTTCGCTTGCTACTTCAATATTCACCGGTGGATCGGTTGGAGGCCCACCTTTTTCTTGGTCTACACTAATTTCGGCACCGGGAATCCCTTTCATTACCGCACGAATTTTATCGAGATAAGGTTTGGTGGATACGCCATCGCGTTTTTCGAACTCGACGAACGAAATTTGAATACGTCCTAATTCGCTACGGGTGCTTCTATCGCCACTTGTAGGGTCGTTGGCACCAACTGCCACATTGCTGATAACACTTTCTACTATTGGATTGGTTTTTCCTTGCTGAATACCAAGCACACCATTTACCCTACCTTCCAATATTTTGGTGACGCTATCGGTATATTTTACATCGGTACCTACGGGCAGTTTAAGGTACACATATATTTGATTGGGATCGCCTTGCGGAAAGAACGTAACCCCTACTCTGTGCGAACCAACTGCCGCTCCAAAAATAACTACCGAAGCCACCAACAATAGAATGGTACCTATTAATAAATACACCGGACGCCAACCTGCCAAAGCCCAACGAAGTAAATTTTCGTAGTGACTCATAATCCAAGGCAGGGCATGGTTTTGGAAATAGTGAATGGTATCGTCTAATACATACTTATTGAACACTACCAAAATCATAAAGAATAGCAATAAATTTCCCCAGAAAGTAGCTCCCGCCAAATCGAGTAAAATGCCAATAGCAATAGCCAACCAAAATCCTTTTTTACGGAAAATGGCACTCTTGGGTTCTTTTTCACCTTCTTCGTGGTTCATAAAATCGACCGCAAAAACGGGGTTCATAATAAAGGCTACTACTAACGAGGCAGCCAATGTAAATATGAGCATGGTAGGTAAATACACCATGAACTTACCTATGATACCCGGCCAAAATAATAAAGGAAAGAAGGGGGCAAGGGTGGTTAGCGTACCGGCTAATACGGGCACAAACACCTCGCCGGCAGCCATACGAGCAGAAATTGCTGCCGATATTTTGCCTTTGCCATCGGTAAAAATGCGGTGTGTGTTTTCAATTACCACAATGGCATCGTCCACAATAATTCCCAAGCCAAACAAAAGGGCGAATAACACAATGAAGTTAAGTGTTACGTGTGTGCCTACTATAGCATCGGCACCTGGTAAAAACACAAAGGCAACAAACATGCTCAGCGGCACAGATAATGCCACAAAAAATGCATTGACCACCCCCATAAAAAACATCAATATAATCAATACCAACACAAAACCAATAACAATTGAGTTCACCAAATCGGTAAAGGAGGTACGTGTTTTGATGCTCAAATCGCCCGTTACCACCGTTTTAAGGTCTTTGGGCAACACTGCGCCTTTTAATTCCTCTACTGTTTTTTTAACTCCTTCACTTGTTTCAATCAGGTTTTCGCCACTACGTTTAATGATATTGAGGGTTACTACGTTTTTGCCATCAAGGCGTGCGTAGCTTTCTTTTTCTTTGGTAGTGTCTTTTACAACTGCAACATCTTTCAGGTAAATAGGTGAGCCTGTTTGGTTACGAACAATGATACGTTCTATGTCGAAAGCATTTTTCAATTGGCCTTTCAACTGCAAATTGCGTTTCATATTGCCCACTTCCAATAAACCGCCTGAAATGTCAAGGTTTTCGCGAGCAACGGCATTGCTAATATCGTCGAAGGTAATGCCCGCAGCTTGCATGCGGTTATTGTCTACATTGATTTGAAATTCTCTTTCGGGTGCTCCTACAATATCTACCCTATTTATTTGAGGTAAATCTTCCAATTTGTCCTTTACGTCATCGGCATATTTTTTCAAGCGTTGCAAGTCGTAATCGCCGCTCAAGTTTACATACATGATAGGCTGCTCGCTAAAGCTTACTTCAAGTGCTGTTGGTTCTTGCGTTAAATCTTTTGGCAAGTCGGTCTTAGATTTGTCAATTGCATCTTTAACTTTTTGCAAAGCGATATCGGTTTTTACATCGGTATCAAATTCTACCATGATGGCAGAATAATCTTGTTGCGAGGTGCTGACAAATTTTTTGATTTTGGCGCCCGTGATACCCTTAATTTGTTTTTCGATAGGGCGGGTTACCAAGTTTTCAATATCCTTTGGAGAATTACCCACATAAATGGTTTGCACATAAATAGTGGGAATAACAATATCGGGAAACTGTTCTTTGGGTAAGGTTACGAATTGGAAAATACCACCGAGACTAAAAAACAGCATAATCAAGTAAATGGAGGTTTTGTTATTGATACTCCATGTGGTAGGACCAAACTCCTTGAATTTGCCTTTAATATTTTCTATAAAACTCATACAAATTTAGTTTATTGCTTATAGGCATTGCTACCCAAGCATTGGTTTTGTGGAAATAAAGAGATACCGTAGGGTATAATCATCCAATTATTTGCTATTGGTGGTTAACAACTGACCATCGTACAACGATTGAAAACCATCCACAATAACGGCATCGCCGGGCTGTAAACCAGAAACAATTTCTAATTGATTGTTGTACATTTCGCCAATACTTACGGGTTTTTTGTGTGCCACAAGTTTGTTGTTTTCTTTTACAGCCACCATAATGTATTTACCTTTTTCGTCGGACTGTAACGTGTTTACTGGAACCACCAAGCTATTGGTAGTAGCATAATCTTGTATTTTCACCAATGCTATTTGATTGGGATGAAAATCGTTATCGGCTGGAATTTTGGCTTCTACATAAAAGCTACGGCTATTGGCATCTATCAATTTGCTAGCTACCGTAATATTGGCCTGTATGGTTTTTTTAGTATCGGGAAGCACCACATGTATTTTGCTACCTACTTTTACTTTGTTGAGGTAGTTTTCCGGAATTTGGGTAGTCACTTTTAAATCGGTTGTATTGACAATCGTTATTTGTGGGCCTACGCCTAAAAATCCGGTAAATGCTTCACCAACCCTTACATTCAAGGCATCTATTACACCACTAACATCGCTATACACATTGGTAAATTGCAATTGTTCTTTCGAAATTTTCACTTGCTCCTGTGCCGCTTTCAACTGATTTTCAAGTGTTTCTACATTGCTTTTGGCTGTAATTACCTGTATTTCGGTACCAATATTCTGATCCCACAAATTTTTGTATTTGTTGTACAATGTTTTGGCTAACGACAATTGGGTTTTAATGGTTTCCAAACTTTGTTCGCCTGCGGCTACGCTTTGTTTGATTAAGGCGTCGTCTAATTTTAACAACAATTGGCCTTTGTTTACATTATCCCCTTTTTTTACAAAAATCTGTTTTACTTGTCCGCCTCCGTTGCGTGGGGTAACGTACGAAATATTGACAGCTTCTATTTTTCCTTGCAAATCTATTTGATGTACAAAAGGTTGTGGTGCAAGGGTTACTAAGGTAACCAATTTGGTTTTTTCTTCTTTTGCAGCGGCAGGATCAAGTTTGGCCAATTCTTTTTCTAAAGCCAAAATGTTATTTTCTACTTCTGCATGTTGTTTTTTCAAAGCCTCAAGCTTGGCTTTTTTCTCTTGCAATACTGCCGAATCGTTGCTTTTATTGCCACAGGCTGCAAACACAAACATGGAGGTTACAAGTAATGTTTTATTTATCAATTGCATATGCATTAATTTTTTGGTGTGTTGGTTAATTGGTTTGGTATAGGTTTATAATTTTCCAATAGCTTTTAGGTAATCTACTTTAGCAATAATGGCATCGTACAATGCTGCTATATAATTGGTTTGTGCAGTTTTTAAATCGGTTTGTGCCGCCGTAATTTCGGTATTGCTTCCGGTGCCCACTTCGTATTTCTTTTTGGTTTGGTTGTATACGCTTTCGCTCAATTGCATGTTTTTCTTTTGAAAATCTAGTGTAGCTATTGCCGACTGAAAACTGATGTTGGCACGCTCGGTTTCATTATCGATAGATAACTTTAAATTTTCGATGGTATTATCGGTTTGTTGTAGTTCTAACTTAGATTGTTTGATTTTTGAATCTTTACTAAATCCATCGAAAATGGGTACCGACATATTCAAACCAATGAGCGAAGCCGTAAACCAATCGCCTTTATTAAAAAAATCGAACTTGTTGCGTTGTGCTTGCTTGCTATAGCTTGCCGATAGAGCGATTGTAGGAATGTACGATAGTTTGTATCGTTTAATATTGTATTCGTTGAGCTTGCGCACTACTTGTAAATATTGGTATTCTTTTCTATTCAAATAAGCTTTTGATGTATCAGTTAGTAATCCGGTTTTAATATCATTTTCTGTAATAGCATCGGTAAGTACTAAGGAATCTTTTATGGGCATACCCATAAGGGTTTTTAAACCAAGGTATCCGATGGTGATACTGTTTAAAGCCTTTTGCTTTTCGGTTTGTAGGTTGGCAATTTGAACATTGAGTTTATCAACATCCAATTTTTCTACAAATCCATTTTTATACAATTCGGCAGCATCATGACGCAGTTTTTCCAATCGGCTAATATTGGCATTCAAAAGGTCAATTTGCGTTTTGCTTAATACAAGTTGATAATATATTTTGTATATATTTACTTTAATAGCTTCCTCTGTAACTTCTACATTTTTTCGTTGATATTCAAGCGATGCAGCCCTTGCTTGCAAGCCTACAAATACTTGTCCATCAAACAATAGTTGTTGCACGCTAATACCTGCATTGGCATTGTATTTGGTACCAAATTGTGCTTGTACAAAACCAAAATCGGACGGTACGACAATGGTTTGTCCACTTCCGTTTTTAACGCCTTCCTTGGAAAGAACGCCGTAGGTGGCAGCGGCTATAAAGTTGGGAAAACTTTGAACCGGCACATCTAAATAATGCGTAGCACCTACACTGCCATTTATTTGTGGCATTGCGGCTGCAGTAATAGTGCGGTTGGTTTGTTCTTGTATTTGTATGCCTAGTAATGCATTTTTTACTTGGGCATTGTTTTTGGCAGCATACGCTACACATTGTTGCGCACTGAACATGTGTGTATTGCGTGTAGTTGCCGTAGTTTGCGCAAGAGCGGCGGTGGCCACTATTAAGTTAGTACCGCTTACTAGCAATAGCCGCTTAAATAATGTTTTTTTGTACATAATATAAATGAATGTTGGTGTTAAGGATGGTTTTGTCGTTGTGTGGTGTATAGTTCAATTAGTTGTTTGCCCTTATCTGTTACCAAGCCGTGTAAAAAATTGTCGGTCATTACCACTACAATTTCGTTGAGTAAATATTTTCCATGTGTAAAGTAATCGTTATTAAATACTAAAAACATAGAACCCAATCGATACTTTGCCAAAATATCGGTATTAATCCCACTTCTATATACCTTTTCTTCTATGCCTCTTTCTAAATTGTTTTTTAATACGTGGTATAAAAATTGGTTATGGTGTTCTTTAAATTTGTTAAACGCTTGCGGATGGTATTTTTCCAAATCGTAAAGCAAATTAGGGTTAATGCTACTGAGCATTGCCTGCACCATATCCATGGCCAAAAAAATTTCGTGTACCGCATCTAAACAAGCACTCCGATGGTAAGCACAATCGCGCTGTGTTCTATCTATTTCAATATCAATAACACCGGCAACTAAAGCATTTTTATCGGCAAAAGAATGATAAATGGTTTTTTTTGAAATACCCAATTGAGAGGCTATTTCGTCCATACTCACACTTCTAATACCATATTTTAAAAATAGCTCGTGCGATTTGGTCAATATTCTGTCGTACATTTCCATAGCCGTAAAATCGGCACAAAACTAAGGAAACTTTTTTCGTAATTTAAGTTTCCATTCAAAAAAAATTCTGCTTTTTTCAAAAAAGAAACATTATTTTACTCAAATACTGCAATAATACTGATAATAATTAATTCAATAACGATCTGCAAATAATTATTGTGTGTTTTTTTAGGCAATATTATGTGCTACTACACATCCAGCATTTCCTAATTCTACACCCCGTCATCTCTATTTATAACCGATATTTGGGTTTTGGCACTTTAAAAAAACAAGGTGTGCCCATCGTGTTGTAATTTCACCATAAACAGCACTTACAACTTGTGTTTATTGTATTACATCATCTCTTTTGCACATTTGAACCATGTTTTATCAGGAAAAAAGAAAAAAAATTACCAAAAGTTTGGCCACCCGTTGTTTACAATTCTTTTTACAAGGCCTCATCGTTTTAGCACCTATTGGTATTACCATTTATGTAGTGGTGCGTTTGTTTAATGCGGTGGACAATATTTTGCCGAATATTTTACACCAACTCATGCCAAGTTTGGTAAATACAAGCTCGTCCGATGGCAACTTAGAACGTTTTCCGGGACTAGGTTTTGCCATAGTGATTGTTTTGGTGATGTTGGTAGGTTGGGTGTCGTCTTCTTTTGTGGTTGGGCGTTTAGTGGCAGTTTTAGACACCGTACTAGAAAGCACCCCCGGTATTAAATTTATTTATTCATCGGTGAAAGATTTTTTAGAAGCCTTTGCTGGAAATAAAAAGAAGTTTGAACAACCGGTACTTGTAAATGTAGATGCCTCCAATGTATGGCGCATAGGCTTTATTACCAATGCCGATGTTGCCCTATTTGAACTTAACGAACACGTGGCTGTTTATGTACCACACTCTTATGCTATTAGTGGCATTACTTACCTAGTACCAACAGATAAAATAAAAAAATTAACCAACGTATCTGCTGCCGATGCCATGAAATTTACTGTAAGTGGTGGCGTTTCGGAACTTAGTGAACAATAAATTACCCGTATATGAAATACAAATTACTTGGCCGTAGTGGCTTAAAAGTATCGGAACTTTGCTTGGGCACCATGGGATTTGGCACCGATGGCGGATGGGGAGCAACCAAAGAAGAAAGCTTTGCCATACTAGAAACATTTGCGAATGCCGGTGGCAACTTTATAGATACGGCCAACCTTTACAAAGGTGGCACTAGCGAAACCTATATAGGCGACTTTATGTCGGCTGTAGACCGTGATTTTTTTGTAGTTGCTACCAAATACTCGCTAAAAGACAATACCACCAACCCAAATGCAAGCGGCAACAACCGAAAAAACATGATGCGTAGTGTGGAAGCTAGCCTGAAAAGATTAAAAACAGACTTTATAGACGTTTTATACCTCCACGTTTGGGATAACCTAACGCCTGTGGACGAAATTTTACGTGGATTAGATGATTTAATCAAACAAGGAAAAGTAAACTATGCCGCCATTAGCGATACGCCTGCTTGGGTAGTTGCCAAAGCAAATACAATGGCCGAACTCATGGGATGGAGTCAATTTGTAGCGCTACAAGTAGAATACAGCCTGCTGCAACGTACACCTGAAAGAGATTTAATTCCTATGGCCAAACATTTTGGTATCACGGTTACTCCTTGGGCTCCTTTGGCTGGAGGTGCCCTTACAGGTAAATATTTGAAAGGCAATCCCGGCCGACTAAAACCTACTAGCAATCGGATTACCGGACGCAGCGAAGAAATTACGAAAGTAGTAGTACAAATAGCCAACGAACTTGGTGTACAACCTGCACATGTAGCACTCAAGTGGACTATGCAGCAAAGCCATCAAAGCATTCCTGTGGTAGGTGCTACTTCTGCCCAACAATTACTAGAAAATTTGGCCACTATTCATGTGCAACTTACCGATAGCCACATAGAACAGTTGAATGCAGCAAGCAATATTGTATTAGGTTTTCCCAATGACTTTTTTAACGAGGAAGCTGTTCAGTTTAACAACTTTGGCGGGTTTTATGGCCAAATAGCACACCGCTAGCCAAGTGTTCAAACAAAAAGCGTGTACAGCCACCAAGCTATACACGCTTTTATCCAGCATACACTAACAGCATGCGCATTGCATTATTAATGATACGAAGGAGTAGGCTCTTTTACGGTTACTTTTTCCGGATGAAAAGGTCCATGACACTGTGCCATTAACACAAATAGACTGAATACCAAGGCAAAAGCTAAAATTGCCGGAACGGTAAATTTACTGCCCTTATTTTCTGGATGATGCTGTTCTGCTGACATATATTCGTTTTTTAGGTGCAACAAAATAAATCAAAAAAACAATGTAAACCGCACCGCTAGACGCATTTTTTGACAGGCTACACGGTAGCCTTTTTGTATGTATGAGCCCGAAGCCGGTACTACTAGTAAGCTGTTAGGGCGTTGGCACCATTCAAGGCTAGTACTACTATTGTACATCTTTCATATGTTTGCCTATCATTAACAAAAAATCCGTTGTCACATTACTTAAATTAAGTTAGGAACAACGGATTTTTGTGTGTAATTTATGCTATCAGCCAATTAAGCTTCTGACTTCATACTTTTAGATGCTTTGTTGCGCTCATTTTCATCTAACAATACCTTACGCATACGAATGAACTTAGGCGTTACCTCAATACATTCGTCTTGCTGTATGTATTCCATACATTCTTCTAGAGTAAGCAAGGTTTTGGGCGCAATACGGGTAGCATCATCACTACCGCTTGCACGGTGGTTGGTTAGTTTTTTTCCTTCCGTTGCATTTACTACCAAATCTCCTGGTTTAATGTGCTCGGCAATAATTTGTCCGGCATATACATCTTCTCCCGGATCAACAAAAAACTTACCTCTATCTTGTAATTTATCGATAGAATAACCCGTAGTTTTTTCAGTCAGTTTAGATATCAATACACCATTGCTTCTACCCGGTATAGATCCTTTCCAAGGTTTGTAATCAATAAGGCGGTGTGCCATTACAGCCTCACCGGCGGTATTGGTCAGCATTTGCGAACGCAAACCAATTAAACCCCTCGAAGGAATTTCAAACTCCAAATGTTGCATTTCGCCTTTGCTTTCCATAATCAGCATTTCGCCTTTGCGCTGCGTAACCAAATCAATCACTTTACCGCTATAATCGCTAGGTACATCCACCACCAAATTTTCAAATGGTTCGTGTTTTTTACCATCTACCATTTTTACCAATACCTGCGGATTACCCACTGTCAGCTCGTAACCCTCTCTGCGCATGGTTTCTACCAAAACACCCAAATGCAAGATACCTCTTCCGTAAACCAAAAAGCTATCGGCACTGTCGGTATCTTCTACCCGCAAAGCCAGATTTTTTTCAGTTTCCTTCATTAAGCGGTCACGCAAGTGGCGCGAAGTAACAAATTTGCCATCTTTACCAAAGAAAGGAGAGTTATTGATGCTAAACATCATACTCATAGTAGGTTCATCAACACTAATAATTGGCAAAGCCTCAGGATTATCAATATCAGCAATCGTATCGCCAATGGTAAAATCTTCCAAGCCCACCACAGCACAAATATCGCCTGCCAATACTTCGGCTACTTTTCTTTTACCAAGAGCTTCAAACACATACAACTCCTTTACACGACCTTTTTGGATGCGGCCATCGGCACGAACCAAGCTAAAAGGTTGCCCTTCTTTGATGCTGCCACGATTTACACGACCCACCGCAATACGACCTAAAAAGGTAGAATAATCAAGCGAAGTAATTTGCAATTGCAAAGTACCCTCTTCTACTTTAGGCGTAGGTACATATTGCAAAATACCGTCCATTAACGGTGTAATATCGTCGCATTGTTCGTTTTTGCTATTGAACCAACCATTTTTTCCGCTACCATAAAAAGTTGGGAAATCCAATTGTTCTTCTGATGCATCTAAATTGAAAAACAATTCAAAAACAGCATCGTGCACTTCATCAGGGCGGCAGTTTGGCTTATCTACTTTGTTTATTACAACGATAGGTTTTAAATTCAGTTGTAAAGCTTTTTGCAATACAAAACGTGTTTGCGGCATAGGCCCTTCAAAAGCATCAACCAACAAAATAACACCATCGGCCATTTTTAATACCCGTTCTACTTCTCCACCAAAGTCGCTGTGGCCCGGAGTATCAATTACATTTATTTTTACACCTTTGTATTGTACAGATGCATTTTTGGAAAAGATGGTAATACCACGTTCTTTTTCCAAATCGTTGCTGTCCATAATTAATTCGCCGGTTTCCTGATTTGCACGAAAAACATTGGTTTGGTGCAAAATTTTGTCCACTAACGTAGTTTTTCCGTGGTCTACGTGGGCAATAATTGCGATGTTGCGTATATCCATTTGATTATGCTTTGCGGGGTAAGCGGAAGCTAAAAGCCAAGCCCAATAAGGCTTACAGCATTTTACTGCCAAATAATACCCATTTTAAGGCTGCAAAGGTAGGGGTTTGCAACGGGGTAGTAAAACAAAAACAGTATTAAAGGTCATTATATTATCGTTACTTCATTAATAAATGCCTTCACATACATTCATTATTTTATGGTTGCTAACGGTATTTTTGTTTCCAACTCCTTAATAGCCGTCCATCCGCCAAGGATATTGCGTACATTATGAAAACCTTGTTGTTTTAATAAAGAGGTAGCAATAACACTTCTATAGCCACCGCCACAATGTAGATAGATGTTTTGATGATCATCAATATCTGCCATGTTACCTACATCCGTCAATTCGGTTAAGGGTATGTTGATAGCATCTTTTACATGTCCTACAGCAAACTCCGTTTCTTTGCGCACGTCTACTACCACTAAATTATCATCAAAAGGCAAATCCATTGCCAACTCATCTGCCTCAATATCAATAATTAAGTCGATAGGTTCACCGCCCTTTTGCCATGTTTCAAATCCACCTTCCAAATAACCTATCACTTTATCTAACCCTACTCTAGCCAAGCGGGTTACGGCCTCTTTTTCTTTACCAATAGATGCCACTAAAAGAATGGATTTATCAAAAGGCAGAATATTTCCGGCCCATTCAGCAAATCTACCCTCTAAACCAATGAAGATAGATGCAGGTACAAAACCTTGTGTAAATTCGGTTGCAGGTCGGGTATCAAGCACCACTACATTTTCGTCTTGTTTTCGTATTTTAAAATCTTCAAGTGATAGTGCTTGCAAAGCAATAGGCAAAATGGCCGACATACTATTGTAACCTTGCTGATTGATTTGGGCATTAATGGCAAAATATTTTGGTGGTTCAGGCAAACCCTCGGTAACAGCAGCTACAAATGCCGTTTCGGACGGTTGCTGTAATGCATAGTTGGTTGCTTTTTCATTACCAATAGTGCTATAGGCTTCGCTACCAATTTGTTTGCCACAACTACTTCCTGCACCATGTGCCGGATATACGATTACGTGGTCGGGCAAAGGCAGTATTTTGTGCTGTAAGCTATTGTATAATAAAGTGGCCAACTCAACGGGAGTGGTACCGTTTGTGTTTTGAGCCAAATCGGGTCTGCCAACATCGCCAACAAAAAGGGTATCGCCGGTAAAAATTGCTTGCGGATTGCCCAATTCGTTGTGCAATAAGTAGCAAGTGCTTTCTAATGTATGTCCGGGTGTATGTAGGGCTTGTATGGTTAATTGACCTAATGGAAAGGATTCACCGTCTGTAGCTAGATGTACGGGATAAGTTGTGTGGGTGTCGGGACCAAAAATGATGGTTGCCCCGGTAGCAGCCGCAAGATCTAAATGTCCGCTAACAAAATCTGCATGCAAATGCGTTTCGAAAATGTATTTGATTTTTGCATTTCGCTCTTGGGCTAATTGCAGATAAGCATCAATGTCTCTAAGGGGGTCTATAATAGCGGCCTCGCCATTATTATCGATGTAATATGCGGCTTCGCTGATGCAGCCGGTATACATTTGTTGAATGAACATGCTGGTTAATTTTACGGCAAAAGTACGTACAACTAACCAGCTATGTTCTATCAACGGCTAATACTAAGTGGTAATTAGTCTAAAAGAGCTTTAACAAACTCAGTAATTTCTGCAATACGTGCATAGTTTACAGAGTAGTGGATAAATTTACCATCTCTTTTGGTAAGTACAATACCGCTACGACGTAGAATAGCCAAATGCTGTGAAGCCACTGACTGTTCAATACGCAATTTCACGTATACTTCTGTTACAGTCATTTGTTTTGCATCATGCAACATTTTGATCATTTGCTGACGCAATTTGTGGTTGATAGCGCGTAAAATTAGCGCTGCTTTTTTACTTTGTAGATAATCTACTTTTACTGTGGTTTCTCCATTAGTCAAGGTAATGGAATTTTGTGCTGCTGACATGTGATTTAAATTGGGGGTTATGAAAAAAAATCAACGATTAAAGGTAAAAAGAAATATTTGAATTTTGATATTCAATTTTTATTTGTGGATAATTTTTGCATTATTTTAATTTTATGCCATTACAAAAGCTTCTTTTACATAAAAAGGTTGGCTGTAAGCCACATCACCAAAGTCTTTTTGCAAATATTTTTCATACGTTAATTGAGTTATATGATGAAAGCTGTGTGTGAATTGTGCAAAAACAGCATTGTTGTTATTACATATTTGCTGCCATTTATTGGCTCCTGAACCTACAAAAACAATTTTTTGCTCTGCAAAAAATGTGCTTAGGAAGGTTTCGGATACAATTGCAGCCTCCGGAGCCATCAATTGGGTTAAGTTGTGTGTGTACAAACCATAAAACACTTCCATTCGTCGTGCATCAATCATAGGGCAATACAAATAATTTTCACACTTGTCCATATTGGCTATTGCCGCCTGCGCCATTACCTCTAGTGTATTTAATAAAATTAAAGGCTTGTTTAGTGCGTAACAAAATCCTTTAGCCGAAGCCAAACCTACACGCAAACCCGTATAACTACCTGGACCATTGATAACAGCAAAAGCATCTATTTGTTCAAATGTGTAATGCGTTTTGTGCAGTAATTGCTCAACTGCTTGCTGCACAAAGGCTGCATGATTTTTGGGAACATCGTTACTGAGTTGTGCAAGTACTTTTGTATCATGGCTAATACATACACTAGCGTGTTCTTGTGCTGTATCTATGTTAACAATTATTGCCATGTTTATACTTTAAGTGATGCTCAGTTCCAAAAAATTTTACATTGTACAAAAAAAAACGTTTTTCAAACATCTTTTATTGTTGCATATGCCTATGTCAAAAATAGCGTATTTGCTTACTAGTAAAGGGTTTTACCTATAAATACCGGTGCAAAATAAAGAAAATTATTTAATTTGAATTTTACAAAAACAATTTTTTTCCTTGGCTAAAATACTTTTATTTGCTCCCCCTGCTTAAAAAATTTGGTCACCGCTCCTTAGTAATATACATCCATGAAAAAAAACATCATTAATACACCAAATGCTCCTGCTCCAATTGGCCCCTATAACCAAGCAGTACGTGCCGGCGATTGGTTATTTATTAGTGGGCAAATTGCCATTGAGCCAATTAGCGGCAATATTGTTAACGAGAGTATTGCAAGCGAAACACTGCAAGTAATGCACAATTTACAAGCTATTTTAGCAGAGGCCGGTTTGGGTTTTGAAAGAGTGGTAAAAACCACCATTTTTATTACTTCTATGGATTTTTTTGCAGATGTAAACGAAGTATACGGCACATTTTTTTCCAACGACTATCCTGCTAGAGAAACAGTAGCAGTAAGTGGATTGCCCAAAAATGTTCGGGTTGAAATTAGCATGATTGCTATTGCCTAAACTAGCGATAAAGAAGAACAACTATTTAAAATAGAAATACATACACTTACGAAAGGCTGTTTCAATTTAACCGAAACAGCCTTTCTTTTTTGGGGATAGGAACAAAACTCCTCCTTTGGACTTCTTTCTGCCCCATCATGATTATTCAGTTGAACGGTGCCAACGCCCATGTAGCTAAATAGATAGTAATGGCCCTTGGCTCATAATATATAAATAGGCTATCGTGTAGCCGTTTTTGATACCGTTTATTACAATGGTTTTAATTGATAGGAAGTTGTAAACTCAACCATTTGGCTTGGCGGAATGTGCAATAAACCCATTTCGTTATTAAAACAATCCGGTGCACCGCTAAGGTTTTCGATGGCAATACTGTTTCGATGTGGTGGCGTATACACTTGCAAAAAAGGATAGGCTTCGTCGGGGGTAATAATCAATTGTACCTTATTATTGCTAAGGGTACAACTAGGGTTGCCTTTGTTCAGTTGAAAACAATTGTCTAAAAAAGTATCCTTAAGCTGTGTTGCTTGTTGAAAGCGGGTGTCGGTTATTATTTCGCCTGTTGGCAAAAGGGTATTATCGAAAACCAACATTTGGTTACTATCGAATTGCAGGGTACAATCGTTGATGGAATGACCAAACGTGAAGTAAGGATGCCATCCTTGTGCATAAGGAATGGGTACTTTATTGGCGTTTTGAACAAATGTATACACCGACAATTGGTTGTTGGCTTGCAATTTCCAAATATGGTTTACAAAATAGGAAAAAGGGTATCCTGCATCGGTGCCACGGTATTCGGTACGTAACTGTACACTAGCGCTATGTTCGTTGGCGAGTGTATGCACCACACTGTATACACTATCGTATACCAAACCATGTATGGCATGAGGAGCTAAATAAAATTTTTGTATGGTGTAGGTGGAATTGTTGTATTGGTAGGTGCCTTTGTTCATGCGGCAGGTAAAAGGGCTTAAAAAGGAACTTTTAAAACCAGGCACCATTTGGTCGATAGCTTCTTGTACACTATTGAATGCATCTACTACTTGTATAGATAAGGTTTCGTTTTGTATGCCAAATTTATTTAAAATAGCTCCTAAAGCATAAATTTCTGCATAACAATTGGTGGCATCATCAGTTAATGTAATAATTGGATATTGTTCGTTGTTATTGATAGAAACTTGAAAAGACATACACTGTGAATTGAAATAATTAGTTAATTGGTTATCAGGACCCTTTTTAAGCTGGTAAGTTTAATTTTTCTTTCACCTCAATAATTTTTGCTTGAATTTCGCTGATGGTTTTTATCACTTCTTCAATACGATTTGGCAACATTAATAGTTGGTTATTGGCATCTTCTCTTTTTTGTTCGCCGGCGGCTATATCGTTTTCTACTTCTGTAATTTTGGATTTTTTGGCAACAATGCGTAGTTCGGTTCTTTGTTTAAAATTATCGGACCAAGCGGTGTTGTATTGCTCCTGCATTTCTTCCAAGTCGGCATATAATTTTTCCAAATAGGCTTTTTGGCTGCTTTGACGTGTATCAATTCGGGCAAGAAAGTCGTTTTGGCTAATGCCAAAACTTTCCAATTTTTGTTTGTATTCCCATTGTTTTTCAAGCCGCTGCTCTAGCATTTGCAAAAAAGACTGTTGTTTGGATTCCCATTCTTTCTTTTTTTGAATGCGTTCTTCTTTTTTTTGTTGTAATGCAACTTTGTGAATTTCCCATGCTTTGTCCAACGCTTCTTTTACGCTATCGATGAGGTTAAATACTTGTTGGCGATGTTCCCAAACAAAGCTATCGCGCTGCGCAAATGCTACTTGGCGAATGCGTTGCAAAATATCTGACTGTGTTTTTAAACTAGTAGACTGCGCTTCTTGCTCGGACGGTAGTACTTGTTCGTCGTTTAAAATGATGCCTAATTGGGCAAGTGACTCCTGAAATTGTGTAAAAGATTGCAGGGTATTTTGTACGGGCAGTTCCGGCAAACACGTTTGCAAAACGGTACAAAACAGCGGTGTTAATGCCGCAGACTTATCGGCTTTTTGCTGCCTTTCTTCTTTTAATTGTGCGTAAAAATTATTTTCTAGGTCTCTAAATTGGTCTTTAATCCGTTTAAATTTATCCCAAGCAGCAGTTCTGATTTCTTTTGAAGGCCATTGTGGTTGTTTGATAAATTCATAAACCACATCTGCTTCGGCTCGCAAAGCCGTGTAATCGTCCTTGGAAGCTTGCAGCGTAATTTTTTGCAAAAAGGATTGTTCAAAGGCATCAATTCGATGATTGGCTTCCACGGCAAAACTTTCACTTTCCAACTGCCATTGTTGGTTAATGGTATTGAATTGTGCTATTAATTCCTGAAAATCGTTCCATTGGGTTAGCTTTTCCTCAGGCAGTTTTGCATTTATTTCTTTAAACTCGGCATGGATGTTTTTTTTGAGTTCTCTAAGGTGAACTGCTTGAGTTGGGTCGGCAGAAAAAGTTTGTAGCAAAGTTGCAAACTGGCTGATTTGATCACTTAAATTAGCAGACATGATGGCAATGCGATTGAAACGGTTACTGTTTGTATAAATATAGTTGGCAAATATATGTAGTCAAAGATTGTGAAATAATTGCTTTTGGCAAAGAAATTGCTATGTTTTTTATTATATCAGCGTTTTGCATAATCTACAAAATACGGCTTTAACATTATTTTTTGGTTAATTTAAAATAATTTAAAGAAGTTTGTAGTTTTGTGAAAGACCAATAAAACTTCATCAGACCTAAATACGATTTCATGATTGTTGCCTTGTCTCAACTTTCGAGTATTCTTTTGATTATTTGCTTTTTTATCAAATTGCTTGTTTATGCACAAATCAAGTCAAAGGAAGGGAGTGCTTTTTTTTGGCACGACCGAGTAGAGTTAAGACATACTGACTCCTCAAAAGACAAAAGTTGGAAATTGCATTCAAACAAGATAAGTTTGCTTATTGCTGCATTAGGCATTTGTACACTTTTCCTTTTTTTATTTAAATCGCTCATCCACCACTAAACAACGGGGCTTCACCTATATGGGTGAACTCATGATTTGATTTATGCATCTACTTCCTATTTTTTTCACCTCTAGAGGTGAAAAAATGTATGAAAACATTCCTTTATTTTGTGTTGAATTAGTTACTAACTTCCAATATTCATTATACAAACATTAAGGCATGAAATCTATAACCTTCTCCATTGTAATACTTTTGGTATTCTCTTTTGGCGCATGTAAAAAAATGGATACAGCTAGTCAGCCAACCTTAGCTAATTTTAGCTTTTCCACCACTAAACAGGTAGAAATAAATGTGCAGTTGTTATCTAACCAAAACCAACCACTTGTTGGTATACCGGTTACTTTTTACGCAAGTAATGCCGGCGTAAAAGGAGATATACTATACAAAAGCGTTACTAGCAACGCCGGTTCGATAGTTCATACCCTTGAAGTGCCCGCTTATTTGGACACTTTGATTGTAGATCCAGCCTATGTAGGCTTAATGACCAATGCTAATGTATACGCTGTAAACAATCGTTTTACTTGTGTAATTGGTGGCAATAGTGGTTATTCGGGAAATATTGCTACCCAAAGCAGTTCTCCACAGCCGCCAGTAAAATTTTCGAAGGGCTTGTTCGATATTAACGGCGTAGCTACAAATACACAGTTTATTTATACTTATTCATCAGCAAGCACTACCGGCGTTCCTAATAATATTGAAAGCGATTTGGCGCCTATTACTGCCGATATGCTAAGTTATTTAAACTATTCTATTCCTGAAGGCAAATCAGTAGTAACATTACGTCCGCAGTACCTTTCAAATAGCTCTACCTCAAATTTAATTGTTACTAAAGAATCGGATGTTTGGGTTACGTTTGTTTGCGAAACCACTGGAGCAAAAAGTGCATTGGGTTATTATGTATATCCTACCAATAACCCTCCAAAAACACTTGCTGATATTGATAGCATTCGTTTTTTATTCCCTAATTGCAGTGGCCCAGGTAGCGGTGGGGGTTTGGTTTCCGGAAGCAGAGTAAAATTGGGTAGGTTTCAACCAAATACCACTATCGGCTTTGTATTATATGCCGGTGCGTGGGCAGGCGGTGGCAATATTAATACTGCTACTGCAAAAGTTTTTTTTACCGACTCTTATTTGAATCCCGAAAGCAGTGCCGATAACCGTAAACACACTGTACTATTACAATACAACGATTATTTGTTTGTGGGTTTCGATGACGGTAATAGAAATCCAGGTGGAGGCTCCGATAATGACTTTAACGATGTAGTATTTACTGCAACTTCTAATCCGGTGGACGCCTTTGACCGTACCGGAATAGACCAATGCGAACCGCCGGTGGATAGCGATAATGATGGAGTTTTGGATTTGTTTGATGCTTATCCAAACGACCCTGCACGAGCTTATAACAATTATTATCCAGGAGTAAATACCTGGGGAACACTGATGTTTGAAGATCAATGGCCTAATTATGGCGACTACGATTTAAACGACCTAGTTGTTCGCTACAAATACCAATACGTTACCAATGCACAAGGCCGCGTGGTAGAATTATTCGGTAATTTTGTACCTACTGCAGCAGGTGCCCTATACTTAAATGGCTTTGGCGTTCAGTTTGGATTCAGCAATACCCTTGTTCAAAATGTTACAGGACAAGTGCTCACTTCTAATTACATACAATTGAATAATAATGGAACCGAAGCAGGACAATCCAAGGCCGTTATTATCCCTTTTGACAATTATAGTGCGCTTACACAAAATACGCCTTTGGTTAATACCGATAAAACCCGCCCCAATGTTTCGTGCGATACGGCTAATATCAAAATTAGCTTCGTTAGCCCAATTACCACCACCACATTGGCAATCAGTTCCTTAAATCCATTCCTGATTAGCGATTTGAAGCGCGGACGAGAAGTGCACTTACCTAAAAAACTACCTACCGACAAAGCTGATCTTACTTTATTAGGTACAGGTATAGATTATTATAATGCAGCATCGGGTATTACTTACATAAGCCGCGAAAACTATCCTTGGGCGCTTTCATTTACTGAAAATGTGAGCTATCCAAAAGAGCGGGTAAACATTAAAGATGCCTACCTCAATTTCACCAATTGGGCTACATCAAATGGCACCACTTTGACCGATTGGTACAAAAACACCGCAAGCGGATACCGCAATAGCAGCAACCTATATTAATTACAATATATCCATTTTGTTTAACAACAACCGTCAGGCTCTTTAAACCTGACGGTTTTTTTTTATTTATTTTTTGTGTGAGCCAGACGCCAATACTACCTATCTAGCTACATAGGCGTTGGCACCGTTCAACAGTAGTGCACACATGTTACTGCATCATTTTAATTTTCATCAGCCAATTAGGTAATATTTTGTTGAAAAAATGGGTGTTACAAAAGGCAAAGTGCCTACCAATATCGCCTTTTTATTTAGGCTTGGAAAAACGAAGATTTATTGCTGTATATTTGAATACGATAGCTGTACCATGAAATACAACATAACATTCTTACTTACCTGCATTTGTTGGGTTGTATACCTACCAAAAGGTAAGGCTCAATCGGTTATTTTAAAAAAAATAGATACCACCGCGCAGCTTGGTGCCACTAGCTATCGTGTACGATGCAACAATAAGAAGCCGGACCAAAACGAAGCAACTATTCTCATAACTGGTTTTGAAGAAATTACAACAGATATTAATTTAACACTAAAAGGACGGATTGGCAGTATTCAAATAGACGACTTGAATAAAGATGGTGTAGCCGATTTGGTTATTTTTCATTTCGGCGGCAGCATTCCATCGCTAGGCCATGTTTTTACACTCATATCAAGCAGTACCAAAACAGTCAATCCGGTGTATTTACCGGATATACGAGACGATGCCAAACTACGCGCCGGATACCGCGGATTTGATACTTTTCATTTAATAGAAGGCTCATTGGTAAGAACCTTTCCAATATATACATCGTCGGAGCCGGATGCATTGCCTACCGATACCAAGCGGGTGGTGTTTTACAAAATTGTTGCCGAAAACGGAGGGTTCAAATACAAACCAATCAATATCTACGAAACGAAAAAATAATTTAGCCTTTATGTAATTTTTGCTTGCTGTTAGATACTCATTTGTTCAAAAAGTATATGACTAAGTCTCCATTAACTACACAACAAAAGCAAGCATCGCCAACGGTCTTCAACAAAATAGCCTATACGGCATTTGTAGCCCTCGCTGTATTTATGTGGCTGTTTTCGAAAGATAAAATGCTAGCTACAAGCCATTTGGGCATTGCACTTGTTTTCGATCCCTTCAATCCTGCTGTACCTTGGAATAAAAGACCATTGTATCAAAAGGTTTGGTTAATAGCACACACCACCATTCTATTTGCCTTGTTTGCTTACGTTTTGCTGAGTAAGTAAAAAACCAAAATGGCTCAACAAAAGTGTTTTTATTGGGTTATATGATGTATGCTACAACACCTACACCAATCCCAATGGCGCAATTGGGAGCGTTTTTACAGAACCAATTTCATTAATTCACTCAGTGGATTCAAAAGTGCGGCGTTAATTGGCACTATCAATGAAGCAGGCATTACCAACCTTGCAATTTTTAGTAACATTGTACACATTGGCGCCGATCCATCGCTTATTGGCTTTATTAATAGACCCAAAGCCGCTGCACCTCACACCATCCAAAATATTGAACACAACAAAGTGTATACCATTAATAGTATACCTGCCGGTATGATTGAAAAAGCACACCAAACAAGTGCAAAATACAACGATAACATTAGCGAATTTGATGCAGTAGGTTTAACGCCTCATTTTTTACCCTCAGTTTTGGCACCATTTGTAGAGGAAAGTCCTGTAAAATATGCGCTTGAACTAGTAGAAATAGTGCCTATTACCCACAACAACACTTTTTTGGTTATTGGTACCATTACCGACGTGTTAGTACCAAGTCAGCTAATTGCATCCGATGGATTTATTGAACTTCACAAGGCAGATGTGGTAACCACTCTAGGTATAGATGCTTATTTCGGTACACAACCTTTGGGGCGATTTAGCTATGCCAAACCCAATCAACAGCTTTCTACCATATAATTTTTTGCATTTACTGCATTTATCAACAATTGTTTGTTTAATTTGCCAGTATACCAATTATCTATTGTACGTATGAATTTGCAAAAAATAATACTTCTCTGCTGCACATATCTTGTATTAATGACCTTTGCTTGCAGCAGAAAAACCATTAGACCTTTTGAGGTAACCAACAAAGTATATACAACACAGGTAAAAAGCTATGCCGATACCCTCAAACAATTACCCACATGGGTACCTAACGATTCTTTATCGCTGCCATCCGAACCGGTATTGACTACCAATTTCAATATGCGGAAACCCAATTTTGTTATTATTCACCATACAGCGCAAGATAGTTGTGCCCAAACCCTGCGTACTTTTACCCTACCACGCACTAAAGTAAGTGCGCATTATGTAATTTGCAAAGATGGAACAGTACACCATATGTTAAGCGATTACTTACGTGCATGGCATGCCGGTATTAGTAAATGGGGCAATGTTACCGACATTAATTCTGCATCAATAGGTATTGAACTAGATAACAACGGTTTACAACCTTTCGATTCTGCACAAATCAATAGCTTACTTTCCTTATTAACTACGCTTAAAAGCAGCTATGGCATTCCTGCTGCCAATTTTATTGGCCACGGTGATATTGCCCCTAAAAGAAAAAACGATCCTAGTAAATTTTTTCCTTGGAAAAAACTGGCCGACAACGGCTTTGGTTTGTGGTACGATGAAGCCCCTCTTTTGCCCGAACCCGATAGCACATTTAATCCCATTTTGGCACTGCGAATAATTGGCTACGATGTTAAAGACACTAGCTACGCTATTCAAGCCTTTAAAAGGCACTTCACACAAGACAATGGCAAGCAACTCACCGATTGGGACAAAAGGATTTTGCAAAATTTGTACCCCAAATACATGCAGTAAATTTCTTCTGTTCCTGCATTAAGAAACAAGTTGGATTTATTTTACATATTGCTGTACCGGCAACCTATTGACAATGCTTCGTGCCAAGGTCATTTCGTCGGCATACTCCAATTCGCCGCCAAAAGCAATACCTCTTGCAATAGTGGTAATTTTACAATTAACAGAAGCAAGCTTTCGCTGAATATAATAAATAGTTGTATCGCCCTGTATGGTAGGGTTTAACGCAAAAAGCAGCTCCTCCACTTGTTCGTTTACCACTCTTTGTACCAAACTTTCAATAGCCAACTGTTCGGGACCTACACCATCTAATGGCGATATCACCCCGCCTAATACATGAAAAGTACCATTAAATTGTTGCGTACTTTCTATAGCAATCACATCTCTAATATTTTCAACTACACAAATCAATTGTTTGCTACGACTGTGGTTACTGCATATAGCGCACAACCGGGCATCGCTTACATTGTTGCATTGCTCACAAAAGCAAATGTCTTTACGCAATCGAATAATTGTATCGCCAAACAATTGTACTTCGTTCACCTCTTGTTTTAGCAAATGAAGCACCAATCGCAAAGCAGTTTTTTTGCCTATTCCGGGTAATTTGGCAAACTCGTTAACCGCATTTTCGAGTAAAACAGATGGTAATTGCATAGTCAAAAATAATTGTGCGCCAAGTTATTGAGTCCAATAAATGTCCACAGACTCCGTGGTTAACAATGCCGAATGACAATTGTTAAAAAATGTTTTCGTTTGTACAAATATACCAACATTGTGTTCTATCTGCCTTCAATCGCTATTTTTGGCAAAATTTCCTACAAATGAATACTGTTTTTGATGCCCAAAAACCAATAGCCGTTGGCGCCGACCATGCCGGATTTGAATACAAAGAAGCCATTGTTCAATGGTTGAAAGAAAAAGGATTTGCCGTAACAGACATGGGCACCAATAGCAGTGCATCGGTAGATTATCCTGATTTTGCACACCCTACAGCCAACCAAGTAGAAGCGGGGATTGCTGCTTTTGGTATTTTATTTTGCGGCAGCGCCAATGGCGTGGCTATTACAGCCAACAAACACGCCAATATTCGAGCAGGCCTTTGTTGGGAAAACGAAGTAGCTAGCCTAGTACGCATGCACAACAATGCCAACATCATTTGTATTCCTGCTCGTTTTGTTTCATTAGAAACAGCTAAAGAAATGATTATCACTTTTATGCAAACAGCCTTTGAAGGCGGGCGACATGCTACTCGGGTAGGCAAAATTGGTTGTTAGCACCTATTTCAAAAAGCCAAACCAACAGCTATTTAAAATATTGCTTAAATTGTATGCTACTCTTCATTCATCCATTTAACCAAGCGCATGAAATACTTTTTTTTAGCTGTTAGTTGCTTAGTCTGTCAAATGGTATTGGCACAAAGAGAAGCCTTACCTTTTGCAAAAACCATTACTCCCCAATTGCTAAAACAACACCTCGAGATTATTGCATCTCCCAATATGGAAGGCCGTGCTACCGCATCGGCGGGGCAACAACGGGCTGCTGAATATATAGAAAAGCAATTTCAAACCATCGGTTTACAACCGGGAAATGGCCAATCGTACCAACAGCCATTTCCGGTGTACCAAGACGATTCCATACACGCCGCACTGTCGGTAAATGACCGGCAGTTTAAATGGACTTCCGATTTTTCGTTGTTGCCTACTAGCACCGCCACCCAACTTAATTTTGCCGAAGCCATATTTGTAGGCTATGGTTTAGTGGACAGTAGCAGCCATATCAACGATTATCAAAACCTTTCCGTAAAAGACAAACTAGTGGTTGTATTGAGTGGCGCTCCTGCCAACTGCCCATTGTCGGCTTCGCAAACGAGTGTCAACGCGAAAATTAACAATGCCAAAGCGAAGGGTGCATCAGCCATTTGTATAGTGGTAAGTAACCTTAGTACTGTTAAAAATGCTTTAATAACCAAGCGTTTATACTTTCAGCCACCGGCCAATACCATTGCAAATATTTGTATTAGTACACAAGTTGCAGCTGCAATAATGGGCTTGCCCACCAATACCGACTTGGCCACTTTTGACAAATTAGCCGCAAATACAAGTGCTGCAAAAATTGACTTGCTCATTCAACGCAATACCCAACAACTTACTAGTACCAATGTAGTAGGTGTATTGGAAGGCACCGACAAAAAAGCAGAATATGTGGTATTGACTGCGCATTATGACCACTTAGGCGTTCGCAACGGCAAAACCTATTGCGGTGCCGACGACGATGGCAGTGGCACTACCGCCGTATTGGCAATGGCAAAAGCATTTGCAGCAGCAAAAAAAGAGGGGAAAGCCCCTCGGCGAACAATCGTTTTTATGACGGTAAGTGGTGAGGAAAATGGACTTTGGGGCTCTCAATACTATTCAGAACACCCACTATTTCCGTTAGAAAACACTTCCGCTAACTTAAATACGGATATGGTGGGAAGAGTAGGCAGCGACTTTAAGGGCGATACTTCTAACTACCTTTATATCATTGGTGATGACAAATTAAGTACCGACTTAGCAAGCATTACCGATTCGGTAAACCAACAATTTCAGCTGATTCTAGATCGCAAATACAACGATTTAAACGACCCTAACCGATTTTACTTCCGGAGCGATCACTACAACTTTGCCCGTAAAGGTGTACCTGTCATTTTTTATTTCAACGGCGTACATGCCGACTATCACCAACCTTCAGATACTGTTGACAAAATCAATTTTCCACTGATGCAAAAAAGGGTACAATTCATTTTTTGCACCGCATGGTGCATAGCCAATAGCAACCATCTTTTAAAACGCAATTTACCTTTACAAATTCCGGCACGATAACCGGCATTTTGTTTTGTAACCACACCTTATGGCTTCGCAGGTGGGTGTTGGGCATTGTACAAGTCGTTGGCCGCCTTGGCTTTTTCAAAATCCAATACTACCCCATTGATGCAGTAACGCAAACCGGTAGGCGGTGGCCCATCTTCAAATACATGTCCTAAATGCGCTTTGCAACGGCCACATTGTGTTTCGGTGCGTTGCATACCATGCGTATGGTCGGGTGTATAAATGATTGCCCCTTTGCTAATAGGTTCATAAAAACTAGGCCATCCACAGCCACTTTCAAACTTTGTATCACTTTTAAAAAGCGGATTGCCACAAGCGGCACAGTAGT
>JACCDS010320491.1_pt1 | contig 26393 bp, 28 predicted proteins | sample 7446441 | NCBI WGS metagenome assembly JACCDS01 (sample SAMN15323445, study PRJNA562643) | freshwater metagenome | isolation source: river surface water | place: USA:Blue River Watershed | collected 2017-08-17 | reverse complement strand
TTTTCGATCGTAACGGTTATTTATATCACGGAAGAATTAAATCATTAGCTGAAGGCGCTCGCGAGGGTGGCTTACAATTTTAATAAGATATGTCGCATTTACAAGCAAAACCAATTAAGGTTAACGAGGGTGAATTGAAGGAGAAAGTGGTAGCTATCAATCGTGTTGCCAAAGTGGTAAAAGGTGGTCGCCGTTTTAGTTTCTCTGCTATCGTAGTGGTAGGAGATGGAAAAGGAATCGTAGGATTCGGTTTAGGAAAAGCTAATGAGGTTACTGATGCTATTACTAAGGGTATCGAAGATGCTAAGAAAAACTTGTTCCAAATTCCATTATTGAAGAACACCGTTCCTCATGAGCAATTAGGTAAATTTTCTGGTGGCTTCGTTTTAATTAAGCCAGCTGCTCCAGGAACTGGATTGATCGCCGGTGGTGCGATGCGTGCTGTGTTAGAATCAGCAGGTGTTCACGATGTCTTAGCAAAATCTAAGGGATCTTCTAATCCACACAACGTGGTAAAAGCTACTATCGATGCATTAGTGAAGATGAGAGCTCCACACAGTGTAGCATTCCAACGTGGAATTTCAGTTGCTAAAGTATTTAATGGATAATCCGAGCGCCTCGTGCCTCTAAAATAGAACATACAATGTCTAAAGTAAAAATTACACAGGTTAAAAGTGCAATTAAGCGTCCAGAAGTACAAAAGCGTACTATTCAAGCGCTAGGATTAGGTAAAATCCGTAAAAGTGTTGAAGTAGAATTAAACCCGGCTATCGCTGGTATGATTCGTGCAGTCAATCACTTAATTGTAGTTGAAAATATTTAATTAATTTGCGAGTTGTCTTTTTGAGACAGCGCTAAGCCCCAAGAATATGAAATTATCTTCTTTAAAGCCTGCTGAAGGCTCGGTAAAAACTAGAAAAAGAGTAGGTCGTGGTCAAGGATCTGGATTAGGCGGTACTTCCGCTCGTGGACACAAAGGTGCTCAATCACGTTCAGGTTATTCACGTAAGCGTGGTTTTGAAGGTGGTCAAATGCCTTTACAACGTCGTGTACCTAAGTTTGGTTTTAAAAATATCAATCGTGTAGAGTACAAAGCGATTAATTTAGATACTTTACAAGCTTTAGCTGAATCTACGGGTTCTAAAGTAATCAACTTTGAAGTGTTGTACACAAATGGTTTAGTTTCTAAATCAGATTTAGTTAAAATCTTAAGTCGTGGAGCATTAAGTTCAGCGATTGAAGTACATGCCAAAGGTTTCTCTTCAGCTGCTAAAGCTGCAATTGAGGCTGCGGGTGGTCAAGCTATTGTTGATTAATAACCGAAAGCCAAAAGATGAATAAGTTAATCACAACTTTTAAGCATATCTTCTCGATTGAAGAATTAAGAGGACGTATTTTTAATACGCTCCTTTTTATTGCCTTCTTTCGTTTAGGTTCTTATGTAGTATTACCCGGTGTAGATGCTACTAAACTTACACAAGTAGGAGAGGGTGGTTTATTAGGTTTGTTGAATATGTTTTCTGGTGGTGCTTTGAGTAATGCTTCGGTATTTGCTCTTGGTATTATGCCATACATTTCAGCTTCCATTGCTATCCAACTGTTAACCATTGCTTTGCCATATTTTCAAAAAATGCAAAAAGATGGTGAATCGGGTCGTAAAAAACTGAATCAAATTACTCGTATTTTAACCATTTTTGTAACCGCAGCTCAAGGGTTTACTTATTTGCAAGTAACTATTCCAGCGGAAGCAATTTTAGTTGATCCTTGGTTTTTCCGTTTATATGGTGTTGCAATCTTAGTAGGTGGTACAATGCTATGTATGTGGTTAGGGGAGAAAATCACCGACAAAGGTATCGGAAACGGTATTTCAATGTTAATTATGATTGGAATTGTTTCTAGATTTCCATCCGCTTTAATCCAAGAAGCTAGTTCACGTGGTATGTCTGGTGCCTTATTATTTATTATTGAAGTAATTGCTTTATTCTTTGTTGTAATGGGTGCTGTAATGGTTACTCAAGCGGTTCGTCGAATTCCAGTACAATATGCTAAACAAGTAGTGGGCAGTAAAATGGCTGTAGGTGGTGAGCGTCAATACATTCCTTTAAAATTAAATGCTTCGGGCGTAATGCCTATCATTTTTGCACAAGCATTGATGTTTATTCCTGGATTAGTCGCGCAATCCTTTGCGGACAAAAGTGAGTTTGCTCAAACAGTAGCTCAATCATTTGGTGATTTTACAACTTGGCAGTATAATGTATTATTTGCTTTTTTAATCATTGTATTTACATTCTTTTACACAGCTATTTCAATTAATCCAACGCAAATTTCTGATGATATGAAGCGTGGTGGGGGATTTGTTCCAGGGGTTAAGCCTGGCGAAGAAACCTCTGGATTTATTGCAAGTGTATTGGATCGTATTACTTTGCCTGGAGCTTTAATGCTTTCTGTAATTGCCATTCTTCCTGCTATTGCCAATTTGTTTGGTATCACTCGTGGATTTGCTTCTTTCTTTGGAGGTACTTCCTTGTTGATTTTAGTAGGAGTAGTGTTAGATACATTGCAACAAATTGAAAGTTATTTGTTGATGCGTAAATATGAAGGATTAATGCAATCTGGTCGAGTAAAAGGTCGTTCAGAGCTTATTGCACGATAATATGATTTATCTTAAAACTCCTGAAGAGTTAGCCATCATTAAAGAGAATGGTGATATTTTAGGTAGGTGTCATGCAGAAGTTGCCAAGGCTATAAAGCCTGGAGTTACCACGCTTGAATTAGATAAAATTGCATATGAGTTTATTAGTGATAATCATGCTCATCCATCATTTTTAAATTACCAAGTAGGGAATAAAAAATATGCTTATTCTCTATGTATTTCAGTAAACGATGTAGTCGTTCACGGTTTACCAGGTAATTTAGTTTTAAAAGAGGGTGATACGATTGCGATAGACGCAGGCGTTTATAAAAAAGGTTTTCATGCCGATAGTGCTTATACTTATGCTATTGGAGATGTTGATCAAAATGTAAAAGATTTATTACAAAGGACGAAAGAGTCCTTGTATTTGGGTGTTAAACAGGCTCATTTTGGTAAGAGAATTGGTGATGTAGGTTCTGCTGTTCAGACTTATGCTGAATCCTTTGGATACGGTGTCGTTAGAGAATTGGTAGGACATGGCGTCGGTAAAAATTTACATGAGAGTCCAGAGGTGCCCAATTATGGAAGAAGAGGTGATGGACCGAAGTTGAAGGAGGGAATGGTAATAGCTATTGAACCGATGATCAATTTAGGTGTTCGTCAGATTACTGTTGATAAAGATGGATGGACTATCCGTACAAAAGACAGAAAGACTTCAGCACATTTTGAACATACTGTTGCGGTAGGGAAAGATCAAGCTGAAATTTTAACAACCTTTTCATACATAGAAGAAGTGATTAAAACCTCAACAATATTGTTGAATATTTAAATAAAATTATGGCTAAACAGTCCTCGATAGAAGTAGACGGAATTATTTTGGAAGCTCTTTCGAACGCTATGTTTCGTGTTGAATTAGAGAATACGCATCAAGTGATTGCGCATATTTCAGGTAAAATGCGTATGAATTACATTAAAATTTTACCTGGTGATAAAGTGAAATTAGAAATGTCTCCTTACGATTTAAGTAAGGCGAGAATTGTTTATCGATATAAATAAGGTTTGATTTATAAATAAAGTAAATATGAAAGTTAAAGCATCAATCAAAAAGCGAAGTGCAGAATGCAAAGTTATTCGTCGTCACGGAAAGCTTTATGTTATCAACAAGAAGAATCCAAAGTTCAAACAAAGACAAGGATAATTCTGATTTAATAAATAATTAATAACAACAATTAATTACCTATATGGCTCGTATTGCAGGGGTTGATATTCCCGACAAAAAAAGAGGAGAAATTGCATTGACTTATATTTTCGGTATTGGTCGTAGCACTGCTCAAAAGATTTTAACCAAGGCTTCTATCTCTTTTGATAAGAAAGCTGGTGAATGGAATGATACGGAGGCTAGCGCTATCCGTGCGATCATCGCAGCTGAATTCAAAACGGAAGGTCAGCTTAAATCGGAGGTTCAATTAAACATTAAGCGTTTGATGGACATCGGTTGCTATCGTGGTTTACGCCACCGTAAAGGACTTCCTGTACGTGGACAACGCACTAAGAACAATTCTCGTACGAGAAAAGGTCGTAGAAAAACAGTTGCTAATAAGAAAAAAGTAACTAAATAATAATAAGGGTTAAGACCCATATACCAGTTTTATTTATCTAAAGTAATGGCACAAGCAAAAAGAAAAGATAAAGCCAAAAAAAGAGTTGTAGTAGTTGAACCAGTAGGTCAAGTACACATCAAGGCTTCATTTAACAACATTATCATTTCAATCACCAACTCAGCAGGTCAAGTGATCTCTTGGGCTTCAGCAGGAAAGATGGGTTTCCGTGGATCTAAGAAAAACACTCCTTATGCAGCTCAAATGGCTGCTTCCAATTGTGCTGCTGTGGCGGTAGAAGCTGGAATGAAAAAAGCTGATGTATTTGTAAAAGGACCGGGAGCAGGACGTGAGTCGGCTATTCGTACCATCCAAAACTCAGGTATCGAGGTATCTTTAATTAAAGATATTACTCCAATGCCTCACAATGGATGTCGTCCTCCAAAACGTCGTCGCGTTTAATAATTTTTTGTGCTGAGTAATTAGTAATTATTTTCTCAGCATTATTTTTTCACTTAATTAATTACTTCATTGGGCATAAGAGGCTCAATGACTTTTAAAAAAATGGCTAGATATACAGGTCCCAAATCCAAGATTGCACGTCGTTTCGGTGAAGCAATTCTAGGACCGAGCAAAGCATTAGCTCGTAAAAATTATGCTCCAGGAATGCATGGTAAAGGAAAACGTACAAAGGTTTCTGAATACGCATTGCAATTAAAGGAAAAACAAAAAGTAAAATATACGTACGGTATATTAGAGCGTCAATTCGAAAATTTGTTTCACAAAGCCGCTGTTAAAGAGGGTATCACAGGTGAGAACTTGTTGAAATTATGTGAAGCACGTCTTGACAACGTGGTTTATCGTTTAGGAATTGCTCCTACTCGTCGCGCAGCTCGTCAATTGGTTATTCACAAGCACGTTAACGTGGATGGAGAAATTGTAAATGTGCCATCTTACTCTTTACGTCCAGGTCAGTTAATTGGTGTTCGTGAAAAATCTAAATCATTAGAAGTTGTATCTAACTCATTGGCAGGTCGCTCTCCAAAGCGTTTCAATTGGTTAGAATGGGACGGAGTTGAATTAGTAGGTAAGTTCTCTGCATATCCAGAAAGAGATCAAATACCTGAGAATTTTAATGAGCAGGCTATTGTCGAATTGTATTCGAAGTAATCATAATCTGTTTTTTACTATTTTTATTAATAATTAAGAGTACCTATAACGTTTTTTCAAGTTCATTTTAAGCTACGAAATATGTCAATATTAGCATTCCAAATGCCCGAGAAAGTTGTAATGGAAAAAGCCGATGACTTCCACGGGTTATTTGAGTTCAAGCCACTCGAAAAAGGCTACGGTGTTACCATTGGTAACGCACTTCGTAGAATTTTACTTTCTTCACTAGAAGGGTATGCGATTACAAGCGTTAAGATCTCTGGTGTTCTGCACGAGTTTTCTGCTATTGAAGGTGTTCACGAAGATGTATCTGAAATTATCTTAAATCTTAAAAAAATTCGTTTTAAGAAAAATCAAGAAATCTTAGATAATCGAGTAAATATCAAAATTAAGGGTCAAACAGCTTTCACCGCAGGTGATATTGCTAAATTCACTCCTTATTTTACTGTTTTAAATCCAGATTTAGTAATCTGTAACTTAGATTCTTCGAAAGAATTAGAAGTTGAATTGATTATTGAAAAAGGTCGCGGTTATGTACCTGCTGACGAGCCTCGTGCAAACGAATTGTCCATTGGTCACATTGCTATTGATGCTATTTACACTCCCATTAAGAATGTAAAATTCAGCATTGAAAATACGCGTGTTGAACAAAAAACTGATTATGAAAAATTAGTGTTAGATATTGAAACAGATGGTTCAATTCATCCTGAAGATGCTTTGAAAGGAGCTGCTTATATCTTAATTCAACACTTTATGTTGTTCTCTGATCAAACAATGACTTTCGAGACGCCAAAAGCGGAGGAAGATAACATCGTTGATGAAGAGTTATTGCACATGCGTAAATTATTGAAAACTTCTTTGGCTGATCTAGATTTATCTGTTCGTGCTTATAACTGCTTAAAATCTGCAGATGTACGTACATTAGGTGAATTAGCTAAATTAGAAATTTCAGATATGATGAAATTCCGTAACTTTGGTAAGAAATCCTTGACTGAATTAGAACAACTAATCGAAGAAAAAGGTCTTACTTTTGGAATGGACGTATCAAAGTATCGTTTAGACGAAGATTAATATTTAAATAAAAGTAATAGGTGATGTGACTCTTGGGTCACATTAACCGTAGCCTAAGGGCTTTTAACTTACGAATTAACACAATGAGACACGGAAAAAAATTCAATCATTTAGGAAGAACTTCTTCACACAGAGCTGCTTTATTATCAAATATGGCATCTTCTTTAATCTTGCACAAGCGTATTGAAACTACTGTTGCGAAAGCAAAAGAGTTGCGTAAATACATTGAGCCAATGATTACTAGATCAAAAACTGATAACACAAACAATCGTCGTGTAGTTTTCTCTTATTTGCAAAATAAAGAAGCTATCAAAGAATTGTTCGGAATTGTATCTGAAAAAGTAGCAGATCGTCCAGGTGGATACACTCGTATCATCAAATTAGGAAATCGTCTAGGTGATAATGCAGAAGTTTGTTTTATCGAATTAGTAGATTTCAACGAAACTATGTTAGCTGCAGCTGCTGAAAAAGCAACTAAAACTCGTAGAAGTCGTCGTGCGACAACTAAAAAAGATGCTGTTGAAGCTGCTTCGGTAGCAGAAACACCTTCTGCTGAAGTAGTAGAAGAAGCTCCTTCTGCTGAGGTTGTTGAAGAAACACCAGCTGAAGAGCCAGCTTCTGAGGAGCCAAAAGAAGATAAAGGAGAAGAAGCGTAGTTTCTTTCTTTTACATTTTTAAAGGGCTTCAACTATTTGTTGAAGCCCTTTTTTTGAATAAAAATTTAGAAAATTTCTTTTTTATTTTATCATATTTTTATGAAAATTAATGAATCAATCCCTGCAGTTCTACTCCTTCAAGATGGAACACTTTTTCATGGTAATGCATTAGGGAAAATTGGTACGCATGGTGGAGAAATTTGTTTTAATACCGGAATGACTGGTTACCAAGAGATTTATACTGATCCATCATATGCTGGTCAGGTAATCATCAATACTACTTCTCATATTGGTAATTACGGAGTAAAAACTCAGTTTGAAAGTGAATCTAATCAAGTTCAAATTGCTGGTATGGTTTGTAATGAATTTGCTTCCGTTCATTCTCGTGCAACTGCCGATGAATCATTACAAGAATTTTTTGAAAAGGCAGGAATTGTTGGTATCTCTGGAATTGATACTCGGGCTTTAGTTAGACATATTCGCACCAAAGGTGTAATGAATTGTTTGATTTCATCGGAAATTTTTGATGCTGGTGAATTAACAAAGAAATTAAGTGAAATTCCTTCTATGGAAGGACTTGAATTATCCTCTAAAGTTTGTACGCAGGAGCCCTATTTTTTAGGAAATGAATCTGCTAAATATAAGGTAGCAGTTCTTGATTTAGGAGTTAAGAAAAGTATTCTGACTAATCTTACGGATCGTGATTGTTTTTTAAAAGTCTTTCCTGCTAAAACGTCTTTCGATGAAATTGCAGAATGGAATCCAACAGGTTATTTTGTTTCTAATGGTCCAGGTGATCCTTCTGTCATGTCCTATGCCATAGAAACGGTTACTAAGATGCTTGCCTCTGATAAGCCAGTTTTTGGTATTTGTCTTGGGCATCAAATTTTGGCACAAGTATGTGGACTTTCTACCTATAAAATGCACAATGGTCATAGAGGCTTAAATCATCCAGTTAAAAATTTAATCACTGGTCTTTCAGAAATTACTTCCCAAAATCATGGATTTGCCGTTAAAATGGATGAGTTGAAAAATTCTTCTAAAGCAGAACTAACGCATATTAACCTGAATGATCAAACGGTAGAAGGCTTGAGAGTAAAAGGGAAAAAAGCTTTTTCTGTTCAACATCACCCAGAGGCTAGTCCTGGTCCACATGATTCTCGTTACCTTTTTGACCAATTCGTTGGCCTTCTAGGTTAAAATTTATGTTAAACAAAGCCAAGTTCACTTCAGTTCTTGGCTTTCTTTTTGGTCCTATGCAAAGCAATATTCAACAAAAACAAATCCGTATCGATTCTCTAGATTGGCTTCGTGGTTGCATGGCTATTGCTGTAATGTTTTATCATCTGACGCTTTGGCTTTATCATCCTATGGATGCAGGTACGATTCTTGGCCGTCTGGGTATCTATGCGGTCGCAATTTTTTTTGTGCTCTCAGGCTTAAGTATGGCTATCGTGTACCATTCCTATTTTACTACTTGGAAACACATTTTAGTTTTTTTCACTAGGAGAATTTTTAGAATTTGGCCTCTTTTATGGATAGCTATATTATGCGTTGTTCTACATCCTCAGTCCAATTTTGAAACCACCAACTGGGGCAATTTGGTATCAACGGCTACTACTTCTTTTGCTATCATACAACCAGCAAAATATTTCATTGTTGGGGCCTGGTCCATCGGTAATGAAATGGTTTATTATCTTTTAACTCCACTTCTATGTATTGCATACACCTATCATAAAAGTATTGGGCAGATCCTTTTCGCTATTAGTGCTATCATTGCATTGGTTTTTGCGTTTCATTTGCTAAATCCTGAAGTTTCCTTAGCGAAACAATGGGAGGTTTATGTCAATCCTTTGAATAATTTATTCTTTTATGTTTCCGGAATTTGGCTGTATTTTTCTATTAATCGATTGAAAATAAATATGCAATTGAATTTTGCAATTTTAATGGTCAGTTTAGGTATTTTAATTGCAATGCCGACTTTAGGCAACCAAATTACAATGGTGAGTGGCTTGAATCGAGTTGTTTACGCTTTTTTTGCCATTACTTTGGTTTTCACTTTTTATAAAAATAGGCAAGCTTTACCTCCCTTAATTCAAAAAATATTTCAAATAATAGGTGAAAGTACCTATGGTATTTATTTATTACATCCTATTGTCTATTCCTACCTTGGATTGATTGCAAAAAAAATGGGCCCAATCAGCAGCCCACTTCTTTTTATTATTACTTCCGTTTTGACCATTTTTTTGGCTTACGGGTCTTTTCTTTTTATTGAAAAACCAATGATTCAATTAGGTAAAAAATGGACCTCATAAGTTAATTAGGCATTTACTGGGTACCCAAATAAATGATGTTGTTTGATTTGCTTGGCCACTATTTTAGGTACCAATTCTTCCCATTCGCCTGGTCCTTTTTCTATAAGATCCAAAACTTTATCGGTATGAATATTCATTAATTTTTCATCATAATTTTGGATGTCAGTCAACTTTTGATTGTCAATTAAATATTGAAACAATCCTCTTAAATGAGGTTCAGGTTGAAAACTATGGAGATTAATTAATGCGCCATTTTTATCCCAAGTGGGGTATAAATATAATTTGATTTTCAAGCCAAACAAGTTTGCAAATGCTGTCATTATACCACCTGGTATAGCTGTATAATGTTTTTCATCAAATATGTATTCCAAATTGGGCATACCCATAATTAAAGCCATACGTAGTTTCGTAAATTGACCTAAATAGGCAACTAACTTAAAATATTCATGAAAATTTGAAATCAATACTGTTTGACCTAAAGAACATAAAATATCTACACGATCTAAGAAGTCTTTTTCATTGATTTTATGTGTTCCATCTTCCAAATTCCTTAAGGTCAATTCAGATAGTACACAAATTTTATCGTCGTCAACGTCCTCTTCATTCTCGAATTGTGCCAAACCTTTTTTCAACATATCTGAAAAAATATTTGTTACAGGCCTAAATCTTCCTCTAATCGCAACGATATGTTTTTTGGAAAGAGCGTCATAAGGCTGCATCACATTGCCATCTGGACCAAAAACTGCCGCCTGGGTATATCCATGTTTAACCAAATAAAGCGACATTAATCGATTATCCACTTCTTTGAAATCGGGTCCTTCAAATCGGATCATATCGATTTCTATTTTATCCGTTGATAAATCATCTAGGAGGGAAAGCAATAATTTTTCTGGATCCTCATGGTAATGATAGCAAGCATAAATCAAATTTACTCCAATAATACCCAGCGCTTGCTGTTGAAGAATATTATCATTGTCTAACATATTTACATGTATGACCACATCATTGAATCCACCACCAGGCTTTAATTGAAATCTTAAACCTATCCAACCGTGTGCATCATTTGTTTTTTGATAATTCAATGCTGAAACGGTATTCGCGAATGAAAAAAAACGTTTTTCCTCCGCTTGATCGACCAAGCGAACTTGAAGTAATTTATACTCCCGATTCAACATTTTCATCAAACGCGGTTCGCAGACATATTTTCCTGAGGCTTCTTCTCCATAGATGGCATCAGAAAAGGCCATGTCGTAGGCTGAAATCGTTTTAGCAATGGTGCCAGAAGCTCCGCCGGCTTTAAAAAAATTGGCCGCCACATCTTGCCCTGCGCCTATTTCAGCAAAGGATCCATAAATGCTTCTGTCTAAATTAATTTGAAGTGCTTTTTGTTTCGTCCCAATGGATTTTAGTTTGTTTGACATAGACGAAATGATTTTAAGTTGATTACTAAGGCTTTAATGGCAAAGTTATATAAATAAACAACTCAATCTTTGATTTTCTTGAAAATATGCAAAAAATCTAAGTCGATTTAGGCCAGATTTGACTTTTATGGTACATGGTTAAGCCAGCCATTGGACTTTCACTGATAATTCCAGCTTGGATTTGATGATTTTTAAGTACTCTTTTTAAGATATCTGAATAATAAAATGCCACTGACCCTGTGAAATGGATAGGGAGATATTTAACCTGTGAATATTTTTGTAAATAAAGTTGGACAAATGCATCGAATGATTTTTCAATGATTTGATAACAAAATGCATGTTTACGATGATCAAAAAGGAATTTGGAATAAGAAGCAAACCAGCGGTTTGGGAATTCTTCTTTGTAGGCTTTAGCCAAAATATCTAATCGACTCAAGGCTCCATATCTTTTGATGAATAATGCACGAATGTCTTCAGGCATTTGATTGTGAAGGTATGCTAGTAAAAGGCATTTGCCCAAATGTCCTCCACTACCCTCGTCACCTAGCCAAAAACCAAGCGGAGGAATCTGTTCCGTCACCTTTTGCCCGTCATAATATCCTGAATTAGAACCCGTTCCTAAAATACATGCAATTCCTGCCTCGTTACCCAAATTGGCTATTAGAGCAGCAAGCAAATCGTTTTCTACCTGGATAGTAGTTGATTTTGAAAAATGGGTATATAAGAAATCCACAATGACCTTTTTCTTTTCTTCATCCGTGATTCCCGTCCCATAGTAAAATATATGCTTTATTCCGCTGGCTTCGATTTTATTAAATATGCTCTCTTGGGCCGTGCAAATTTCTGCTAAAGATTGATAATAAGGATTGATTCCTGCTGAATAGAATGATTCAAATGCAGTGTCTGGATTACTGATTAAACGCCATTCTGTTTTAGTTGATCCACTTTCTATGATGAGTATTTTCATTTTTTTAATTTCCCGATGGGATTGAATTTTTCAAAAACCTTTTCAGAATGAGGTGCGTCTGATAGTTCTTCAGTAAGATCTTGACCCGCCCAATGTTCATAATGCTTACCGTTTTTCCATAATTTTGATTGAGTCATATCATACACCAAACCTTGAAAGGCAACCCATATTTCGGGTTTATCTTGGCCATTTCTTAAAGAAAGTTGAGATTTTGAAAATTCAGGCAGCTGATCTGACAAAGTAATAGATTTTTTACGAAACTAAATAAAAAGAATTAAAAGCCATTTTATTGTTTAGAATTTTTAATTTTACACTTCAAAATTTTCAAAGAATGAAAAAATATTTTGCTGCTTTCTTCAGTTTATCCCTTTTTCTTTTTTGGTCTTGTGGTTCTTCCTCAGGTGGATCTACACCTACACCGGTGGAGCCTGCTGTTTCGGAATTAATAAAAAAATCATGGACCGCCAGTACTGTTCTTTGGGATAATACAACACAATATGATAAATCAGCAAGTACTAATATTACACCTGGTTATGCCCAATTTAAATTGGATTTAAGCTCTTCTAATACAGTTACTTTAACTGAATTTGATAAAAGGGTATTTACAGGGACCTATTTATTGTCTTCGGACAATAGTCAATTAACCTTGAAAAATCTCACAAGTTCAGAGGGAGCGCCTTCTGGTACAGATGGGACCATAGTGTTCAGTATCACAACAAAACCTACTAGCAGTAAATTAATACTAGAAACAACTACAGCCTACATCAAGGCAAGTAACAAAGTGGTGAAATTGACTTTAGTCAACCCTTAAATATTAAAAATTAAATGGAGGCTGCCTTTTCGGGGGCGGCTTTTTCTTTTTATGGAAAAACGAACAGAAATAGGATCGATTGGCGAGTTTGGTTTAATTAAAAGAATCGCGGCGAATTTTCAAGAAAATCATTCTTGGACAAAAAAAGGCATTGGCGATGATGCGGCTGTTTTAGATGCTTCCAATACATTAGTGGTTACAAGTACGGAACTTTTCATTGAAGGTGTCCATTTTGACCTGTCTTATACACCCCTTCAACATTTGGGCTTTAAATTGGTGAGTGCCGTTTTGTCTGACATTGCAGCGATGAATGCATTACCTGCTCAATTGACTGTCGGATTAGGCTTGAGTAATCGGTTTTCTGTAGAAGCGGTAGAAACGCTTTATGCCGGTATTAAATTGGCATGTGAAGAATATAAAATCGATTTAGTGGGCGGTGATACCACCGCATCGCCACAAGGTTTAATTATTTCTATGACGGCTTTGGGTAGAGTTGAAGAAGGTAAATTGACAACGCGAAGCGAAGCTAAACCCAATGATGTAATTTGCGTTTCTGGGGATTTTGGTGGGGCTTTGCTAGGCTTACAATCTTTGGAAAGAGAAAAACAAGTTTTTTTAGCTAATCCTGAAATGCAACCTGAGTTGGATGATAAAAGTTATGTAGTCATGCGTCAACTTAAACCCATGGCTAGATTTGACATCATTCATGAGTTGGCGGCCTTGGAAGTGGTTCCAACATCAATGATTGACTGTTCGGATGGATTGTCTTCTGAAATTATTCACCTTTGTCAGGCATCAGGAACAGGCGCAAGAATTTTTGAGAAAAATATTCCAATAGACGATGAAACATATTTGTCTGCCACAGAATTTAATTTAAGCCCCTTAACTGCGGCTTTGAATGGTGGAGAGGATTATGAATTAGTGTTTACTGTGTCTCAATCTGATTTTGATAAAGTGAGTAAAATTGCAGATGTAACAGCCATTGGATATATGACAGATATTCAAAATGAACAGATTTTAGTCATGAAATCTGAACAAACAGTAAATTTGACTGCTCCTGGTTTTGGAGTGTAAAGCGATGTCAGTAGCCATCATGCAACCCTATTTTTTCCCATATTTGGGGTATTTTCAACTGGTTCAAGCTGTTGATGATTTTGTGTTTTATGATGATGTGATGTTTATCAAAAAAGGCTGGATCAATCGAAATCAAATTTTGATGCAAAACAATCCTTTTTTGTTTACGATTCCCCTCATTAAACAAAGTCAAAATAAAACCATTAGGGAAACAAGTGTGGCCTATGGAATTGATTTTCCTGCAAAATTTTTGACACAAATAAGCGCTGCTTATAAAAAAGCGCCTCATTTTTCAGCGGTTTTACAATTGATTGAAGAAGTGCTTCAAGATCAGCCAGAATCCATGGCAGAGTTGGCTATACGTAGTATTGAAAAGACTTGGGCTTATTTGGGTTTGGAGAAGCGGTTTCATTACAGTTCAAACATGGGCTTATCCAACCCTGAATGGGGGAGAGCAGATCGATTAATTGCTATCACCCAATCTTTAGGAAGCAAGCATTATATCAATGCAAAAAACGGCGATACCCTCTACGATAAATCATATTTTCAATCTCAATCTTGTCAATTGAATTTCCTTCAACCCTCTTTACTTCCTTATCAGCAAGGATTGAAAAATGGGCTTGATTTTATCCCTGGATTATCTATTATAGATGTTTTGATGTGGAATGACAAGTCGGAGGTACAAAAGATGCTATTAGAATTTGATCTTTTCTAAGTACCTTAAAATAATTTTATTTTCATAAAAAGTTTTTTATTCTTAAATTTACTTAATAACCATAAAGAATAGGAACTCATTATAACTAGCCTTTAGTTATTTGATCTTGAAATTATGAAGCGCCTTTTATTCAATAAATACTCGAATCGATTTCTTTCTAGATGGCTTGTTTTAGCGATTGACATAATTATTGTTGTTTTTTCTCTAGTAACTGCAACTCTATTGCGTAGGAATTTTGATGTCAGTTTAGTCAATTTTGATTTACTCCAATTCAATCTTAAAGTTTTAATTTCAATTCGAATTCTAACTTTTTTTATATTTCATACTTACAAAGGAATTATCAGGCATACGAGTATAGAGGATGCCCAATCAATTTTAAAAGCCATCATCTTAGGAACCTTTTTAGCAGTCCTAATTTCCGTTTCTTACAGATATTCTTTTCGCTGGAATGAATTTCTTTTTGACAGTGCCGCTGTTTTTGTCATCGATTTTTTTATCAGTAGTTTTTTGTTGATTTCCTTGCGCTATTTGACTAAATCCTTGTATGAGTCATTGTTTGGTGAATTAAAGCCAGCGGTAGGAGTATTGATTTACGGAGCGGGTTATTCTGGCTTGTTGACCAAAAATGTCATTCAAAGTAATCGAGGTATCAATTATCAGGTAATTGGATTCATAGATGATAATGAATCGTTGATCAATAAAACGATTGAAGGGATAATGGTATATAGTCTGCCAGATGCATTGCATCGATTTGTGGGTCAATACGAGGGGCTTGAGGTTATTATGGCAATTAACCATATTTCAGTCGAAGCAAAAAGAAAGATTTCAGATGTATTTTTAGATAAAGGAGTGATTGTTAAAACACTTCCTCCTGTGGATAAATGGGTCGGTGGAGGCTTTGAGTTTGGCCAAATTCACAATGTTAAAATTGAGGATTTATTAGGTCGTGACGTTATTCAAATGAATAATCCGATTATTGCGCAAGAAATCAATGGGAATGTTATTTTAGTGACTGGAGCAGCTGGATCCATTGGTAGTGAATTAGTAAGACAATTGATCGCTTATTTGCCGTCTAAAATTATTTTAGTAGATCAGTCTGAAACAGGATTGTTTGATCTTGAATATGAATTATTAGATTCCATCCCGACCAATATGCAGCTTTCTGTGTATGTTTCTAATGTTTGTGACGAACTTAGAATGTCTCGGATTTTTAAGGCAAACAAGCCTGCATTTGTATTTCATGCTGCGGCCTATAAGCATGTGCCTTTGATGGAGAACAATCCTTATGAGGCTGTTAAAACAAACGTTTTAGGTACGAAATTGATTGCAGACTTAGCGGCAAAGAATCATGTACGAAAATTCGTAATGGTGTCCACTGATAAGGCTGTGAATCCTACTAATGTGATGGGCGCTACAAAGCGATTAGCTGAAATGTACACCCAATCGCTCAATTATGTCGATAATATTAACACTAAGTTTATTGCTACACGATTCGGAAATGTATTGGGTTCTAATGGATCTGTAATTCCATTATTTAAAAAGCAAATCGAAAGGGGAGGCCCGCTAACTGTTACACATCCAGAAATTACTCGTTTTTTCATGACTATACCAGAAGCCTGCGAATTGGTTTTGGAAGCTGCAGCCATGGGAGAAGGAGGCGAAGTGTTTGTTTTCGATATGGGTCAATCGGTTAAAATTGTTGACTTAGCTAAAAAAATGATTACTCTTAGTGGCTTAAGAATTGATAAGGATATTAATATCAAATTCACAGGACTTCGACCGGGAGAGAAATTATATGAAGAGTTGCTGAATAATGATGAAAACACAAGACAAACACATCATTCAAAAATTCTTATTGCAACGGTTAATACACCAAGTTTTGCCTATATGGATCATCATTTAAATGATTTGGCTAATCTATTGGAACTAGGAATTAACAATCACATTGTTGCAAAAATAAAGGAAATTATCCCTGAATATAAGTCAAACAATTCCGTTTTTGAGAATTTAGATTCAATCAAATTTTCAGTAAAAAAATAATTAAATTTTATCTATATATTTCTTGCTTGCCCAAATAGAAAAAAGGGTAAATGCAATGGCACCAATGATGTCAATCGTATAGTGAATGTGTTGGAATAAGAGCAATAGAATTAAAATGGCAGTAAAAATGATGGCCATTTTTCTTTCAAATCGTGTCGGTAAAAAAACACAAATGAATATCATAGTGGCTGTATGTCCAGAAAAAAACAAATCCTTTGTAATCGCTAAATTTTCTCCATAGATAAAAATTTCTGCCAAAGGATCTTGTAAAATGATTAAATCCATTGGTGGATTTAGTGGAATACAATAAATGGTTAAAAAGCGCAAAGTGGTTTCTAGATTGAAAGCCCAAGCAAACCATAGGAATTTTTTAGGCACTTTGATTAACTGAACCAGCAGGTAAATAACTCCTAAATAAATAATGGTAAAAATGGGATAAGAAAAATTGATGGCGGGTAATTGATTCAATACCCAATCATTTAATTGAATGCCTTCTCTTTTTTGAATCCATTGGAAATAATCATCTGCTTTGAAAGGGAAAATTAAAAAGTAAAGCAATGCAAATATAAAATTCCATCGGAAGGCAGACTGCTTCCAAGCGATGGACCAATTTGTATTGATGGAATTACTAAAACTTTTCAAGGCTTATTGGAGTTTATTGATAAATTTGGGATTGCAAAACTACATTAAAATCAATTAATCTAGAAAGTTTAATGAAAAAAGCAGCGGTCATTCTTGGAATAGTAATAGGTTTCTTTCACTTTTCGTGTGGGAAGTCGGCTAAAAATAAAATAAATACTAAAATGGAAAATCTTGAACAAGTTAGTTCTAAACTTGATACAATAACTTTAGGTGCTGGTTGTTTCTGGTGTGTGGAGGCAGTATATCAGCAATTAAAAGGGGTTAAATCCGTCGTTTCAGGGTACATGGGTGGAGGAATAAAAAATCCTACCTATCGAGAGGTTTGTTCAGGATTAACGGGGCACGCGGAGGTTTGCCAACTCATTTATGATCCTAAAGTGATTTCATTTGAGACTATTTTGGAGGTTTTTTGGCAGACGCATGACCCTACTACCTTGAACCGACAAGGAGCTGATGTGGGCACACAATATCGTTCTGCTATTTTTTGCCATACACCTGAACAATTAAAATATGCGCAAGATTGGAAATCGAATCTGAATCAAAAAAAGGTTTTCCCCAATCCAATTGTAACGCAAATTGCAAAAGCTGAAGCATTTTACCCAGCTGAGGATTATCATCAAAATTACTACCTTCAAAATGGAGAGCAGCCCTATTGCCAAATAGTCATTAAGCCCAAAATGGATAAATTCCTTAAAGCTTTTAAAGATAAACTGCGTTAAAATCCACCTTTGTCGTAGAAACTTCTCCTACGAGAAATTTTAAGTTCTTGAAGTAAGGATGATTTAACACGCAAGTCGAAAGAATAGTTACTTGCTCTTCCAAAAAACGGGCTAGCAATGGGTGTCCAGTTGAAATTGAGCTCCCAGCAATGTAAATCACGATGGACTGAAATATTGGTGTAGGTCAATCCTTTGTATTTGAAATCATAACCAGAACTCAAGGAAATTTTCCATTTTTCAGTTAAACTCAAGTCTCCCTGAAAGGATGCTCCACTGATTTGCTGTGCACTTGCTAAGCCTGTCCTGTTCATGCTAAATTGATAGCTAAATGAAAAACTCCAAGGCATATTCCAATCAACGTAGTCTTCTAAATTCTTATTGATTTGTTTTAATTGTGCTTCTGATGCATTGTTACTTTCTTTTGGCTTGTTAGCCCCTTTAGGGCTAAATCTTCTACTTACAGACAAATTAAATGCTTGTAGCCTCGCTAATCCTTCCCCTTTTTCGATCATTAAATCAGGAGTTCGGCGCCCTACGTCAAAAAACAACTTATCCTGAACGTATAAATAAGGGTCTAAACTGCCCCCAATATTTATATCAAATTGTTGAACTCTCGAATTAGCGTTGAAACTTAAATTGGAGAGCGCAAATTCTTTGGCAAGTAAATTATAGCTTCCGTTTATTCCGAAATTGTCAAGAATATTAATTTTTTCTGATTGTTTCGTAGCGGTATCAGATTTGGTTTTTAATTTGGCCTGCAAGGTATTTTGAATGCCAAAACCAATGCTTCCCGATGCACCTCCATAACTAAGTTGGCGTGGGTCAAATGTGCTAATTCTACGGATATCACCCATTTGTTCAACGCCTTGCGCATTGATGAATTTTCGATTGTTAATTCGCACATCTTGATAAAATCCATAAGTTGGATCGGAATAATCTGGCGTGTAGCTAAGGCTCATGCTTGGCACCATGGTGTGTCTTAATGCCTCTAATCTCCCTTTTTTAAATCGTATTGTTCCATAAACCCTAGTATTCATACTTGCTGAAAAGGATATTTGCGAGCTGAATTTAGGTAAGCCTCTAATCGTATCTATTCGAACCGTTGAGTCTTCAGGCATATAGGTGTATTTATAGGCCCTTGTGTACATATTTCCTGACCAAGCAACCCCAGGAGTCAAATTAACGTATTTATTCAACTTGATATTGGGTAATGAAAGTGGAATGCTATAGTTAAATCTTGTTTGTGCTTTTTCCAATAAAAGTGGAATAGTATTTGCATTAACAGCCATTACACCTGGAGGAAGGTCTCCTTCTTTTGTGGGAATAAAAGGCTTAGGAGTAGTTCCTCTTTCCGAATTGGAAGCTCTTGGATAAACATCAAACTCATATCTGGTATAAGGATCTGAAATTTGATTACTGATACTGATACCACCAGAAAAATCTAAACCGATCCTGAATTGATCTATGAATCGATCGGTAATTGATTTCTTACGCTTAAATGGCTGAATTTGATTAAGTCCAAAATTAAATTCTGTACCAGCATCAAAAACACGGGTGGAGGTATTTTGGTTTACTCGAAAAGAAATGCCTGTTCGGATTGATTGGCCAATATTTTTAGAATATTGCACGGAAGATCCAATGGTATTGGATAAGTATTGTTTGGCGGTAAAAGTATTGTATTGGTTATAGGAGTTAGAAGCAATATTCACTGAAGCTGAGAAGCTTGAATTACCAAAACTTCGCGGGCTGTGCGACCATTGTAGGGCAAAGTCGGTTCTTGAAGTTGGGGCAAATTCATCTCCATTGGTGTTTTTATTGAATGCCAAATTGAAACTACCTGTATACCTGTAACGTTTATTATATTGTGAATTAGCTCCTAGGCCCCAACCTCCTTTGGAATATATTTGACCTGTAAAACGGACACCAATATTTTCATTCATCGCCCAATAATAGCCCCCATCTCTTAGATAAAAACCTCTTCCGGAAGGTTCTTCCCCATAGGTCGGAATCAAAATACCTGATTTACCCATTTCTTTTGGCTGCGAATAGGGAAAAAAACCAAATGGTAAACCGATGGGTAATGGAATATCATTCAATTCTATGTTGAATGGGCCAGAAATGATTTCTTTTTTACCCACCATTTTAATTTTTCTAGCTCGAATATTAAAATGGGGGTGGCTTAAATTACATGTGGTATAAATAGCGTTTCGAATATATAAATTTTCCTCTTCGTCTTTTTTAACATTGGATCCATGTACAAATCCTTCCCCTTGTTGGGTGACAATTTCTTTGATGATAGCTCTTTTTGTTTTAAAATTATAGCGTACTTCTTTGGAATCATATTTGTCGTTTCCTTGCGTGAATACAGGTAGGCCAACATCTTTTTTGGTCGTTGAATCAAAAGATCCTTTGGCATAAACTTCATTTTTGGCCCAATCCAATCGAATAAAATCTGCTTCTAGGCTGATTTCTCCATATTTGACTCTTGCCCCTCCATATAAATTGACAATTTGTTTTTCCGTGTCAAGAACGGTTGAATCTAAGGCAGAATAAAAGACGGTAGTTTGTAAATCTTGGTTTTTATTCAAAGAATCTTTTTTGACGATTTTTTTATTGAGACTATCCGTTTTGTTGATTCGGATGGTATCTGCTTTGATGATTTTTTGAGAAAATGCTAGATTTGAGGTAGCAAAAGCCGTCATTATCAATAAAAAAATTCGATATGTAAGGTCTTTTCTCAAACGGTAATTTGCTTCAAAATTCATAGAAAAATAGCGAAATTCCTCAATATTATGATTATTTCACTCAACTATGAACGTGTGTTGGAATTTAAAAATTATATTTGTCTTTTATAAAAGAATACAAAATTACATTTTTGAGCGGTACCAATGTGTATTAATTCTAAAATAATGTTTACAATCAGTAAAGCTTTTTTCGGTTTAGTTCTTTTTTTGTTGATTTCCTCTGCAATTTCCTCTGCTCCTGAACCCAACAAAACAGTGAAAAAGAATCTAGTTCGGACAATTTGTTTGGACGCTGGTCACGGTGGAAAAGATCCTGGTTGTTTGGGTGCGAAAGGTGCCCAAGAAGGCAAAGTTACATTGAAAATCATCTTAGAGGTAGGGAAAAGACTCAAAGAGCATTTCCCAGATTTAAAGGTTGTTTATACTCGAGATACGGACGAATTCATTGAATTAAATGAGAGAGCCAATATCGCGAATCGAAATAAATCGGATCTGTTTATTTCTGTGCACTGCAACGCCGCTCCGAATAAGTCGGCCTACGGCACAGAAACCTATACGATGGGTTTACATAAAACAGACGGCAATTTGAATGTTGCCAAGCGAGAAAACTCCGTAATTTTGCAAGAAAAGGATTATCAAACAGCCTATAACGGTTTTGACCCTAATTCGCCATTGGCACACATAATGATGGCCAATTACCAAAGTGCCTTCATGGCTAGTTCTGTCAAGTTTGCATCTAAAGTCGAAAATCAGTTTTCAAAAGTGTATAACAGAAAGAGTTTCGGAGTGAAGCAGGCTGGTTTTTTGGTTATTTGGAGAACAGCCATGCCAAGTGTTTTGATTGAGTCGGGATTTTTAACGAATCCAGAGGAAGAAGAGTATTTGAATTCGGAACGCGGACAAGCTGAAGTAGCGGATGCGATTGTAAAAGCATTCAAGCAGTATAAAGAAGAAATGGAGAAATAATTTCAATATGTTTAAAAATAACGAACTTAAAGTTGGATTTTTAGCGTTAATCGCATTTTTGATCCTTTATTTTGGATTTAATTTTTTAAAAGGGAATGATTTATTTTCTTCCTCGAAAATCTATTTTGTTGAATTTGATAATGTAGATGGTTTGACTTCATCGAACCAAGTGGTTTTAAATGGCATTGAAGTTGGGAAAGTGAAAAAGGTTATGATTCAGCCTGAAAAAGGAAATAAGATTTTAGTGTCATTACGAATTAATAAAGATGTCATTATCCCTGATCAAACCATTGCTGTCTTAGCTGATGGAGCATTATTAGGTGGAAAAATCATTCGTTTGAAGTTGCAAGGTAAATCTGATTTAGCTGAAGGGACCTATTTGAAAGGGGAAACTGAAAAAGGAATTACCACTTTATTGAAAGAGCGTGCGATACCTGTGATTTCCAATGCGGACTCGTTGTTGATTTCTTTTCGTCAAATCAGTAAGAAATTTGAAAATACAGGCACTCACTTAAATGCATTATTAAAGAATTCCAATGAAACGGTTGTAGGAATCAATGGATCTGTTAATGGAATGTTGAATGAAAATAGAGTGAATATTGCTCAAATTTCAAATAATATGCGGGTTTTATCGGCAAGTTTGATTGAAACAGAGAAGCAATTGAAACCATTGCTAACTAAATTTAATACAGTTGCTGATTCACTAAATGCCTTGAAAATTGGAAAGACCTTGAATGAAGCTAATTTAGCCTTGACAAGTGTTCAGAAAATTTTAAGTGGGATTGAGAAGGGGCAAGGTTCAGCTGGAAAATTAATTAAGAGCGACAGTTTGTATCTTGAGTTAAATAAAACCTTAGCTGATTTAGATAAGTTATTATTAGATTTTCGCTTGCAGCCCAAGCGATATTTGAATTTTTCCGTTTTTGGAAAGAAGGATACGCCTCCAAGTAATTAGTAATTCTACAAAATATGTCAACCATTCAAGTGATTATTTCGGCTTCTGCTGAAGTTACAGAAATTTTAGTAGCCGAATTAGGAGAAATAGGATTTGATATTTTTGAGGATTCAGATCAAGGATTATGCGCCTATTGTCCAGAAAATTTGTTTGAACAAACTGCTTTGGAAGAAATTATCAATCGATACCAATTTTTAGGACCCATTACATTTGTTCAAAATAAAATTGAAAAACAAAATTGGAACGAAGTGTGGGAGAAAAATTATGAACCCATTCGGATTTCAGATAAAGTGTTTATACGAGCAAGTTTTCATGAAAGCGAGCCGGGTTATCAAATGGAAATTGTGATTAATCCCAAAATGTCTTTTGGAACTGGACACCATGAGACAACTAGCCTAATGTCTGAGGCTTTGTTTGGCGTGGAATTGGCCAACAAATCTGTTTTAGATGCTGGAACAGGTACCGGGATTTTGGCGTTTATCGCCCAAAAATTAGGGGCTAACAAAGTAAAAGGGTTTGATATTGATGAATGGTCTGTTGAAAATTCCATTGAAAATGCCTCTTTGAATCAATGTGAAGCTATTGAATTTACACAAGGCACCATTCGAGAACATTTAAATGAGGAATATGACATCTTATTAGCAAATATCAATCGGAATATTTTGTTGGATGAAATGTCAGAATATGCTTTGAGGATTAAAACAGGTGGACTTTTGTTCTTGAGTGGATTTTATACACAAGATATCCCTAGTTTGAGAAAATCAGCGCTTCAACATGGTTTGCAATTAATCAAGCAAAGTGATAAAAATAATTGGGCTTGCTTGATGTTTCAAAAAAACTGATTTCATTTTTATATTTTCTCCGATTTATACAGAAATTCCTTAAAAATCTTTATTTTTGAAGGTTTTACTCATTGGATTCGTTTAGAATCCCAATTTGCTTAATGAAAATATCACCAAATAAACCGTTTAGGGTTGTCTATTCTTTGTTATCTCACGAATGTCTCGGATATTTATTTGAGGTATTTGTGGTACAGTTGAATGATAAAAATCAATTGACTTGGGAATATCAAACCTTAACATCTAGGAATTTTCATGAATTTGAAGCTGGTTTAGATGAGAGAGATGCATCGGCGGTGAAGTTGATTGAAGGAATGAAACCTGTTGTTATTTTTGAAAAATTCAATACCTCCAAAAGGAAAACCATTGAAGAATTTTTCTTGAAAACATTCGATGCAGAAAAGGGTGAAAAAGAAATTGCAGAGGCTGTTTTATCTGTCATTGAAAAAAAACGTTCCCAGGTATTTGAATTGATTTGTCCTGATAAAACCTTGTTTATCATGGGGAATGATGGAAATCCCATGCGACAGGCGGTTGAAATACAAGCAGAACCGGTGGAAGTGCTATTTCATTTTATGCGAAATGAAGAAAACACCCATTATTTTCCAACATTGAAGTATAAGGGGAATAAATTGGAATTTCAATACAAAGACGCTTTGGTTCTTTCTGATGAGCCAGCTTATATGCTGTTGAATCAGAAATTATATCATTTCAAGCCGGCTTTAGAAGGGAAGAAACTTCGTCCCTTTTTGAATAAAAAATTTGTAGTCATCCCCAAAAATATGGAGGAGGACTACTTTCGGAAATTTGTCAAAGCCATGGTGGCAAGATACCCTTTGCACGTTAAAGGCTTTGAGATTTTCAATACAGAAAAGAATTGTCAATACTTATTGACCTACGGTCCGACTCCTCCTAAATTAGATTTGGATGAAAAAGGCAATACTGGAACAAAAAAATCAGCTGCATTGGAGGCCGCTGATCGTTGGGTTTTTTCTTTAGCATTTCAATATGGTAATAATCGTTTCCCTTGGGATGGATTATCAGCGGAGGCGAATGTGTTGTTTGAGAAGAAAGGGGACAGTTATGCATTTCAAAAAATTATGCGCTCATTGACTAAAGAGAAGCGCGCGTATCAATTATTGAAGAATTTAGGTTTAACCATCGAATCAGATGGTAAAGCGAGTTTATCAAGAGGAGAAGCGGTTCAATGGTTGACTTTGAACAAGCAAAACTTGGATCAAGCAGGCTTTCAAGTTCAATTTAAAGGCGACGGTCAAGCTCCAAGGTATTTCCTTGGCAAACCTGAAATTAAAATTCGCATTGGTGAGAAGTTGGATTGGTTTGATGTTCAGGCAATCATTTCTTTTGGAGAATTTCAGATTCCTTTTGTTAAAATTCGACAATTAATTTTGCAGAAAAAGCATGAATTCCATCTGCCTGATGGATCGATTGCGATGATTCCAGATACTTGGTTTCATGATTACCAGGATCTATTTTATTTTTCTGAAACTAGGCCCGGTGATGATGGAGTATATTTGAAAAGGCAACATTACCAATTAGTTCAAGAATGGGAAAATCAGGAACTCGTTAAAACGTCTTTAAAGACGAAAACGCACAATGATTTATCTTTAGTGCCCAAAGAGTTTCCCGTTCCGAAGAATTTTAAAGGAACCTTGCGGCCTTATCAATTGGAAGGTTATCGATGGATGCGAACGAGGCAAGCAGCGGGCCTAGGTGCCTGTTTAGCGGATGACATGGGTCTCGGTAAAACGGTTCAAACTCTTTGTTTATTACAATCTTTAAAAGAGCAGGGCGAGTCCTTACCGTCCTTGTTGGTCATGCCAACTTCTTTATTGTATAATTGGGAAATGGAGGCAAAGAAGTTTACGCCACAGTTGCGTGTGTTAGTTTACAGTGGCCCTCAAAGAGAAAAATTGCAATCTCAAATTGCAAAAGTGGATTTAATCATTTGTTCTTTTGGTTTAGTTAGGTCCGATATCGAGTGGTTTGAAAAGCAGTCTTTTTCCTATGTGATTTTAGATGAGTCGCAGGCAATTAAAAATCCATTGGCGAACATTACCAAAGCAGTGCAGAAATTAAATGCAAAGTATCGTTTGGTTATGACTGGTACTCCATTGGAGAATTCTACGATGGATTTGTGGTCACAAATGAATTTTGTCAATTCTGGATTATTGGGGACACAGCGGTATTTCAAAGATCAGTTTCAAATTCCAATCGAGAAAAAGGCAGATGTCGAGAAAAAGAAACGCTTATATCATTTAATTAAACCCTATTTGTTGCGTAGAGAAAAACGCCAAGTGGCTGCTGACTTACCTGAAAAAATGGAATCAATTGCCTATTGTGCCATGTCTGAGGAGCAAGAGAAGTTGTATGATAAAACGAAGTCATTTTATAGAGATGTTTTATTGAAGCAAATCAAAGATGAGGGGATTCAGAAATCGCGTTTTTCTGTTTTACAAGGTTTGACCAAATTAAGACAATTAGCGAATCATCCAGCATTGTGTGAAGAGGGTTTTGCAGGAGAATCAGGTAAAATGGAAGCCGTTTTGGAAAAATTAGAAACGGTCTTAGAGCAGCATCATAAGGTCCTTATTTTCAGTCAATTTGTTCAGCATTTGCAGTTAATAAAATCTGAGCTAGATAAAAGAGGCATTGATTATGCATATTTGGATGGAAGCACATCTGATCGAAGAGGGCAAGTAGAGAGTTTTCAAAAAACCGATGGTCAATCTGTATTTTTAATTTCTTTAAAGGCGGGAGGTGTAGGATTAAATTTGACAGCCGCGGATTATGTGTTTTTGTTGGATCCTTGGTGGAATCCTGCAGCGGAGGCACAAGCGATCGATCGTGCGCATAGAATTGGTCAATTGAAAACGGTTTTCACTTATAAGTTCATTACCAAGGAAACGGTAGAAGAAAAGATTTTAGCTTTGCAACAACGAAAATTGGATTTGGCAAATGATCTTGTCACATCCGACGAAAGTATTTTACGCGCTTTAAGTGAAGATGAAGTGTTTGATTTATTGAGCTAGATTAA
>JACCDS010018038.1_pt1 | contig 26402 bp, 24 predicted proteins | sample 7446441 | NCBI WGS metagenome assembly JACCDS01 (sample SAMN15323445, study PRJNA562643) | freshwater metagenome | isolation source: river surface water | place: USA:Blue River Watershed | collected 2017-08-17 | reverse complement strand
GCTCTTGCGAACTTACCTATATTTCTTTGTGAGCACTTGATTACTTTAGCTTGCGAAACCGCCGAAGCTGTTTCGCCGCACGCCATCAAGCGCCCACACTTATCGGCTGTTAATTTTTAAAGAACCTGAAAACTCGTAGCGCTAGGACTTTCGCCCCTCGCTTACTGCCGTCGAATCGTTTTGTTCGTCAGCAGCAAAGAAACGAGATTATGAACTTGTTTCTTTCAGTCGTCAACTATTTTCTTTGAAATTTTTTCTCAGATTTTCGTTTTGACTGCAGGGAAAACAGGCCCTGCTTCCTGCCGCGAAACCAGCTGTGTAGCCGTTCGGCTAACCTCGTTTCGCGACGGGAGGCGAACTATATCAAAGGCCTCGGAAGTTTGGCAAGCGCTTTTCGACAAAAGCTTTCATGCCCTCTTTTTGATCTTCGGTAGCGAACAGACTGTGGAACATTCGGCGCTCGTATTGAACGCCATCTGACAGGGTAGATTCGTACGCGCGATTGATTGCCTCCTTCGCCATCATCACTGAGGGTAGCGACATGGATGCAATTACCGTAGCTGCGCCCAGCGCTTCATCGATAAGCTTGACTGCCGGCACGATGCGGGAAACCAAGCCGGCACGCTCTGCCTCGGCCGCGTCCATCATGCGCCCAGTCAGGCACATGTCCATTGCCTTTGCTTTTGACACTGCGCGCGGCAAACGCTGGGTGCCACCTGCTCCGGGGATGATGCCGAGCTTTATCTCCGGCTGCCCGAACTTCGCAGAGTCTGCGGCAATGATGAAGTCGCACATCATCGCCAGCTCACAGCCTCCGCCCAGCGCGAAGCCGGCCACCGCAGCAATCACCGGCTTGCGTACCTGCCGGATCTTTTCCCAGTTGCGTGTGATGTAGTCACCCTTGAATGCGTCCATATAGGTATAGGTAGCCATGGCACCGATATCAGCCCCGGCCGCAAAGGCCTTCTCGCTACCCGTCACCACAACACAACCAATCTGCTCGTCGGCATCAAAGGCCAGCAACGCGTGACCCAGTTCATCCATCAACTGGTCATTAAGCGCGTTCAATGCCTTGGGCCGGTTCAGTCGGATCAGCCCGACCTTGCCATGCGTTTCGACCAGGATGTTCTCGTAATTCATTTGACTCTCCTCTTTGAAGTTGGATGGAAATGAGTGGCCGGATTGTAGCGTGCGACGCAGCCCTTTTTGCTGTGTCCGGCTTGACATGGCCCCAACCGCGTCTATCGTAGATTGATAGGCGCGAGTCCTGCGCCACCCCTGTTTCCAAGATCATGTGCGCAGACTTTCACAGGTTACAGACAGCCCGTCATGAATTGCGCCGCAAGGCGTATTGCCTGCAGACGTGCCCGGACACCGATGTGCCGGATGTGTATCACGCGCTGTTGAGGAAAGTGGAGCAGCTGTTCGGGACCGAGCAGCTATTGATGGAGGAATATGGATTCCCGGTGCGCCGGTCTCACTTGGAACAGCATGCCCGCGTGCTGCGTGGACTGCATTGCGTGCACGCCGCCGTGCTGCAGGGCGCCACCGAGCAGGGCCGGCAGGTCGGGAGCCGCTTGCTGATGGACTGGCTACGCCTGCATCAGGACACCATCGATGCGGCGTTCAGTGTATGGACCGAATACTGCGATAGCGGGCTAATCGACCCCCACGATCCGTGCTGGCAGATGAGCCTTACTGAGCGCTGAGCGCGAGCGGCAGCAACACCCACATCTGCCCCGCCTGCTTCATACGGCCGGCCATCTCGCCGGCTTCCTGGCCGAACCCCCAGAAAAAATCTGCCCGTACCGGGCCGCGAATCGCCCCACCCGTATCCTGAGCCAGTACCAGCCGACGCAGGGGTGTCGTACCGTTCGGGACGGTTGTCGAAATATAAACCGGGGCGCCGAGAGGGATGAACTGCGGATCCACCGCAATCGACCGCTGTGGCGTCAGTGGTACGCCCTGCGCCCCCCGCGGCCCCTGCGCTGGGTCGGCGATCTTTTCCTCCCGGAAGAATACATAACTGGGATTGGCGTTGAGCAGCTCCTGCACCCGCGCCGGATTGGCCATGACCCAGGCCTTGATGCCTTGCATTGATGCCTGCTCAAGCGTCATTTCGCCGCGCTCCACCAGATAGCGACCGATCGATCGATACGGATGACCATTTTGGTCGGCGTACGCTACGCGCACGATTTCACCTGTGTCATCAAGCCGCACCCGACCCGACCCCTGCACCTGAAGGAAAAAGGCATCGACCGGGTTATCTACCCACAGCAGTTCCCGGCCGACCAGCAGGTTCTGCCGCTCCATTTCCGCCCGACTGGGATACGGAACAAGCCGATTGCCCACCACCCTGCCGCGCAGGCGCAGGCTCTTCAACTCGGGATACAGCGCAGCCAGTTCTACAGTCACCAGATCGGGCGGCGAGGAATGCAGCGGTGTCTGGAACGGGCCGCGGCGTGTGCGGGCCCCGTGCAGCAACGGTTCATAGTATCCGGTGACGGTTCCGGTCAGGCTGCCATCCGGATTGCGAACCTGGTGCGGCACAAAGCGCAATTGAAAGAACTCGCGCACCGCCACAAGGTTCGCGGAGTCGACTTTGCCGATATCCGCACAGGCCTCCTGCCACGCTGGCTTTGCGGACAGCGCGGCGCACGACGCCAGCATCGCCGGCCAGGCGGCACGCACGTCATCATCAGCCCAGCCCGGCAGATCGGCAAAAGTAGCGCGAAGCAGGTGGTCGCCCGGCCTGACCGACGCGGTCGGCAGCGGAGCGGGGACGGCCGCTGCCGCCCGCTCCATTGGCGGGGACGGCGGGACCGGGCGCGTCGCGCACGCGCCAATGAGTAGTGTGGCGGCGAACAGCAGGGAGGTTAAACTGGCACGCTGGATCGAATTGGACACAATGATATGTGGTTGATATTGCTGGAGGCCGGGCTGGCGCTGGGGCTGCTGGTGTTTCTTGTATGGTGGACGATGTTCTCGGGCCGCAAGGACGACGACTGAAGCCAGCCAATGGTCAGTGCAGTGTGCGCGGCAGCGAGAGGGCGAACTCCAGTATGGGCACATCGAACTGGTGACCATCCTCGGCGACGCAAAAGTATTCTCCGCGCATCGAGCCATGCGGCGTCTGCAGCGAGGTGCCGCTGGTGTATTCGAACTGTTCACCCGGCTGCAATAACGGCTGGTGACCGACGACGCCCAGACCGCGCACCTCTTGCACATGGTTGTTCGCGTCCGAGATCACCCAGTGTCGCGCAATCAGCTGGGCGGCGACCGTACCGGTGTTCCTGATCGTCACCGCGTAACCGAATACATACTCGGATCGGTCCGGCGCGGACTGCTCTTCGAGGTATTGCGCCCTCACTGTCACCGTCATTTCATAAGCAGCCATCGTTGCACGCAGCTCCAGACATTTAGTCAAGCCCGGATTGCACACGAATTCGCGTCCCGCTGCAAGCGGGCTACCGCGGGTAAAATGCCTGACTTGATTTCAGGGAGAGCCGCATGAGCACCTACAGCATCGCCCCCAGCATCCTGTCGGCCGACTTTGCCCGACTTGGCGAGGAAGTGCGTAACGTCGTCGCTGCCGGCGCCGACATCATCCATTTCGACGTGATGGACAACCATTACGTCCCCAACCTCACCATCGGTCCGCTGGTCTGCGAGGCGATCCGTCCACATGTGCAGGTACCGATCGACGTGCACCTGATGGTCAAGCCGGTCGACCGCATCATTCCCGACTTCGCCAAGGCCGGTGCAAACATCATTAGCTTCCATCCGGAGGCGAGCGAGCACATCGACCGCACACTGCAGCTTATCCGCGACCACGGCTGCAAGGCGGGTCTCGTATTCAATCCGGCAACACCGCTGCACTGCCTCGAGCACGTGATGGACAAGCTGGACCTGATCCTGATCATGTCGGTCAACCCCGGCTTCGGCGGCCAGTCCTTCATTCCGGAGGCACTGACCAAGATTGCGAAAGTGCGCCAGCTGATCGACGCCAGCGGCCGCGACATCCTGCTGGAAGTCGATGGCGGCATCAAGATCGAGAACATCGCGGCGGCGGCGAAGGCCGGCGCCGACACCTTTGTGGCTGGCTCGGCCATCTTCGGCAAGCCCGACTACAAGGCTGTCATCGACGCCATGCGCACCCAGCTCGCGACCATATGAACGCGCCCGGCAACCCGCTGGCCGGCGTGCGCGCCGCCATCATCGACCTCGACGGCACCATGGTGCACACCGCGCCCGACTTCCAGGTCGCAATCAACCGCATGCGAGCAGACCTCGGCCTGGCTCCGCTGAGCGTCGAGACCGTGATCAAGTTCGTCGGCCAGGGCTCGGAGAACCTGATGCGGCGCGTGCTTGCAGTGGACTTCGGCTCAGACGAAGTCGAGCGCCGCTTTGCGCAAGCATTGGCGGGCTACCAGCGCCACTACCTCGACATCAACGGCGACTACAGCCGCGTCTACGACGGCGTGCACGAAGGGCTGGCGGCGATGAAGGAACGGGGCCTGAGACTTGCCTGCGTCACCAACAAGCCGATTGCCTTCGCGCGCCCGCTGCTGGAAAAGACCGGCCTGGCCGGTTATTTCGAACTGATCTACGGCGGCGATTCCCTGCCAAAGAAGAAGCCCGATCCGCTGCCGATGCTGACCGTCTGCCGCGACTTCGCGCTGGAACCAATCGAAGTCGTCGCCATCGGAGATTCATCCAACGATGCTGACGCAGCGCGTGCCGCAGGATGCAAAAGCTTGACGGTGCCCTATGGGTACAACCATGGCAAACCGGTGCATTCGATAGACTCGGATGGTATAGTCGCGACATTATTCGATGCCGCACTCCTGTTGGCCGCCTGATCAACACCATGTTTCTCGTCAATAAACCGAAGCTGATCCCACTCGGTGCCTTTGAGGCCTGGCTGTGGCGACGCTGGCACGCACTGATCAACTGATCACCGATGTCGCCGGTCCCGTTCGGGGCTGGCCGGATTTATTGCCTACCAAGCCGCGCACCTTACAATGGCGGCCCGGAGAGAAACGTGACTGAACTCGAATTCAAATCCCTCGCGACCGAGGGCTATAACCGTATTCCGCTGATCGCCGAGGCCTTTGCCGACCTCGAAACGCCGCTTACCGTCTACCTGAAACTGGCGCAGCCACAGAACCACGGCAGGAACACCTTCCTGCTCGAGTCCGTGGTCGGCGGCGAGCGTTTCGGCCGCTATTCCTTCATCGGCCTGCCGGCCAGCACGCTGCTGCGTTCGTATGGAAAGCGCACAGAAGTCGTGCGCAATGGCGAGGTGGTCGAGACCGCCCACGGCAATCCGCTCGATTTCATCGCCGAATTCCAGCAGCGCTATAAGGTCGCCGTCAGCCCCGGCATGCCGCGTTTCTGTGGCGGCCTGGCCGGCTACTTCGGCTACGATGCCGTGCGCTTCATCGAGCACCGCCTGGAAGACAGTGCGCCTCCGGACACACTCGGCCTGCCCGACATCCAGCTGTTGCTGACCGAAGAACTGGCCGTGATCGACAACCTGTCCGGCAAGCTCTACCTGATCGTCTATGCCGACCCGACACAGCCCGAAGCCTACAGTCGTGCGAAGCAACGTCTGAAGCAGCTGCGCGCAATGCTGCACCGCCCGGTCGACCTGCCAGTGACCACCGGATCAGTACGCACGGAAGCCATTCGTGACTTCAAGAAAGAAGACTTCCTGAACGCCGTCGCCAAGGCCAAGGAATACATCATGGCAGGTGACCTGATGCAGGTGCAGGTCGGCCAGCGCATCCGCAAGCCCTATGTCGATTCGCCGCTGTCGCTGTATCGCGCGCTGCGCTCGCTGAATCCGTCGCCTTACCTGTACTTCTACAACTTCGGCGACATGCAGATAGTCGGCAGCTCGCCCGAGATCCTGGTGCGCAACGAAACAACCCGCGATGGCAGCCGCACGGTCACGATTCGTCCGCTGGCCGGCACCCGTCCGCGCGGCACAACGCCCGAGCTCGACGCCAAGCTGGCCAAGGAACTGCTGGCTGACCCGAAAGAGATCGCCGAGCACGTGATGCTGATCGACCTGGCGAGGAACGACATCGGCCGTATCGCCGAGATCGGTAGCGTGAAGGTCACCGACAAGTTCGTTATCGAAAAGTATTCGCATGTGCAGCACATCGTGTCCAACGTCGAAGGCACGCTCAAGCCCGGCATGACCAACCTCGACGTGCTGCGTGCGACCTTCCCGGCCGGCACGCTGTCCGGCGCACCGAAGGTGCGCGCGATGGAACTGATCGACGAGCTCGAACCGGTCAAGCGCGGGATCTACGGCGGCGCCTGCGGTTATATGTCGTTCGGCGGCGAGATGGACCTGGCGATCGCAATCCGCACTGGCGTGATCAAGGACGGCATGCTGTACGCGCAGGCCGCGGCAGGCATCGTGGCCGACTCAGTCCCCGAGATGGAATGGCTCGAGACCGAAAATAAAGCAAGGGCGGTGCTGCGCGCCGCCGAACAAGTTCAAGACGGCCTGGACGGGGAGATCTGACATGCTGCTGATGATCGACAACTACGACTCGTTCACCTACAACCTCGTGCAGTACTTTGGCGAGCTCGGCGAAGACGTGCGCACATACCGCAATGATGAAATCACGCTCGACGACATAGAGAAACTGAAGCCGGCGCGCATCTGTGTCTCGCCCGGCCCCTGCACGCCACTCGAGGCCGGCATCTCGGTACCGGTGCTGAAGCACTTCGCCGGCAAGCTGCCCATCCTTGGCGTCTGCCTGGGCCACCAGAGCATCGGCGCCGCGTTCGGCGGCAAGGTGATTCGCGCGAAGGAAGTCATGCATGGCAAGACCTCGGCGATCGAGCATACCGGCATCGGCGTATTCAAGGGGCTTCCCACTCCGTACACCGTGACCCGCTACCACTCACTGGCCATTGAGCGCGCAAGCCTGCCCGACTGCCTCGAGGTGACCGCCTGGACAGCCGACGGTGAAATCATGGGCGTGCGCCACAGGGAATTCCAGATCGAGGGCGTGCAGTTTCATCCGGAATCGATCCTGTCCGAGCACGGCCACGCACTGTTGAAGAACTTTCTGAACACCTGAACGGGCCAATCATGACGCTGACCCCGCAACAGGCGCTGCTGCGCTGTATCGATCATCGCGAGATCTTCCACGACGAAATGCTGGCCCTGTTTCGACAGATCATGAGCGGTGAAATGACGCCGGTGATGATCGCTGCGCTGACGATGGGCCTGCGCGTGAAGAAGGAAAGCATCGGCGAGATCGCCGCCGCCGCGCAGGTGATGCGCGAATTTGCGACCAAGGTCGAGGTCGCAGACGCCCATAACCTGGTCGACATCGTCGGTACCGGCGGCGACGGTGCGCATACCTTCAACATATCGACCGCGTCGATCTTCGTCGTTGCAGCTGCCGGCGCGCGCGTGGCCAAGCACGGCGGTCGCAGCGTGTCGTCGTCGTCCGGCAGCGCTGACGCGCTCGAGGCGCTCGGCGTCAACATCCAGCTGCAGCCGGCGCAGGTCGCGCAGTCGATCGCCGAGACCGGCATCGGCTTCATGTTCGCGCCCAATCATCATGCGGCGATGAAGCATGCGGCGCCGGTGCGCAGGGAACTCGGCGTGCGCACCATCTTCAATATCCTCGGCCCGCTGACCAATCCGGCCGGCGCACCGAACATCATGATGGGTGTGTTCCATCCGGATCTGGTCGGCATCCAGGCGCGTGTATTGCAGCGCCTTGGCGCAAAGCATGCGCTGGTCGTCTGGGCACGCGACAACATGGACGAGGCGTCACTCGGCGCGGCCACCATGGTCGGCGAACTGGTCGACGACGAAATCCGCGAATACGACATCCACCCGGAAGACTTCGGCCTGCAGATGACCTCGAGCCGCAACCTGAAAGTGGCGAACGCGGCCGAATCCGTGCAGAAGATCCGCGAGGCGCTCGACAACCAGCCGGGACCGGCGCGCGACATCGTGATCCTCAATGCCGGCACCGCCCTGTATGCGGCCGGCATCGCGACCGACATCGCCGACGGGGTCAGGCGCGCGCGCGAGGCGATCGTCTCTGGTGCTGCGCGCGCGAAGCTCGAGCAATTCACGCGGTTCACGCAATCATTCGCGTCCCAGTAAACAGAAGCCAGACCCGGAAGCCAGACCATGTCCGATATCCTGAACAAGATCCTCGACGTGAAATCCGACGAGGTCGCCGCTGCCAAGAAACGGCAAGATCTCGCCAGCCTGCGCCGCGAGGTCGAGAGCGATCGCGAGGCACGCGCACAGATCCGTGGCTTCGAAGCCAGCCTGCGCACGAAGATCGCAGCAGGCCAAGCCGGCGTCATCGCCGAAATCAAGAAAGCGTCTCCTTCGAAAGGCCTGCTGCGCGAAGATTTCCGTCCGGCGGACATTGCCGCGACCTATGCCGCCCACGGCGCGGCCTGCCTGTCGGTGCTGACCGACGTGCAGTTTTTTCAGGGTTCGCCCGACTACCTGAAAGAAGCGCGTGCAGCATGCGCCATCCCGGCGCTGCGTAAAGACTTCATCATCGACCCCTACCAGGTCTATCAGGCGCGCTCATGGGGCGCAGACTGCATCCTGCTGATCGTCGCCGCGCTCGACCACGGGCTGATGCGCGAACTCGAGGCCTGCGCGCATGAGCTGGGGATGGACGTGCTGGTCGAAGTACACGATGCGCAGGAACTGGATGCCGCGCAGATGCTGAAAACCCGGCTGCTTGGCATCAACAACCGTAACCTGCGCACGTTCGACACCACTCTGGATACCACGATCGGGCTGCTGCCACGAATCGCGCCGGACAAGCTGGTGGTCACCGAATCCGCCATTGCCACCCGCGATGATGTCAAACGGATGCGCGATCATGGCGTGCATGCATTCCTGGTCGGCGAGGCATTCATGCGCGCCGCCGATCCGGGTGCGCAGCTCGCGCAGCTATTCGACTGAACCGCAAAAAGCGTCAGCGTACCGCCCGACGCAGCGGATCCATACGGGCGATCCACGCCCTGCCGAGCGGCAGGGGTTCATCGCAGATCATCGCTGCGAGGAATTCCCCGCACAGCGGCGCACAGGTCACGCCGCGCGCGCCATGCGCGAGGCTTGCATACAGGCCGTCCGCCAGCTTTCCAACTAGCGGGACACGGTCCGGCGTCGTCGCGCGCCAGCCGACGCGCCCACTCTGCAACATCGACGCATCGTCGCAGAACCCGGACAACAAACGCTGCAGCCGCTCGAAATTCTCTTCATCGTCGCTGCGGCGTGCGTGTGACTCTTCGTCATCGTGTTGCAAGGTAGCGCCGACCGTATGGCGACCGTCGACTGCCGGCGAAATGTAGCCGTCACGGCACACCACCATCCGTAGCGGATGGTCGTCCCGTGCGGGCAGGTAAGACAACTGGCCGCGTGCGCGCCCGGTCACAACACGCAGCGGGCCCAGCCCCGGATCGAATGCCGTTGCCAGCACAACCAGGGGCGCCTGCAACGTCGACCCATCCGCAAGCATGACACGCCAGCCATCGGCGTCCTGCTCGAGGGCCGTCACGTCCGCGCCATTGCGCAGCGCAATCTGGGGATGCTTCAACAGCGCCATCACCAGCGTAGGCGGTGCGACCCAGCCAGCCTGAGGCAGCAGGAAAGCACGGTTCGACGGCATCGCGCCGCATAGCAGCGCAGCGTCTTCCGGCGAGCATTCCGCCAGCCAGTCGGCACTAGCCGATCCGGCCTGCTCCATCATCTTGTCGTGCTTGCGCGCGTCGCGCGCGATACGCAACACGCCGCACCAGTCATGCCGCACGACATCCGGATGGTTGGCGACCCATCGCTTGAGCCAGGTGCTGCCAGCCGCCGTGATCTCGGTGACCGGATTTGCGGCGCCGCCCGGCTCCGGCCGGACGATGCCGACCGGATTGCCGGAACCGCCGGCTGCAGGCCGCTCACGTTCGAGCACAGTGACATCGATACCGCGTCGAACGAGCTGTCGGGCGACGCTGGCGCCGGCTACGCCCGCACCTATCACAATCGCGGTCGCCGGCAGGTCGGGGGGCGTGATGTGCGTGGCGGGCCAGCGCGCTGACAGGCAATCACGCTTGCCGCCAAAACCGGGGCGCTTGCTGACGATGAAGCCCGCCTCGGTCAGTGCGCGCCGGACCGCGCCGGCCACGCACCAGCTGGACAGCAGGGCATCCGGCGCCGCCAGCGCGGCCAGCTGCGTCATCACGGCCGGCGACCACATCTGCGGATTGCGGTCCGGCGCAAAACCATCGAGGAAAAAAGCGTCGAAACGACCCGCGATGGTTGGCAGCATCTCGTCCACGTCGCCAAACGCAAGGGTGAGCGTCACCTGCTCGTCCAGCTCGAGCAAATGAAAACCGCCCAGCAGCGGCGGCCACTGGGCCAGCAGCGTGTCGGCCAGCAGGCGCAGCTGCGGCGCGCTGTCAGACGGCGCAGCGGCCAGGCTCAGTTGCAGCGCCGCGTGCAGATCATCGCGCGTGAACGGATGTTTTTCTATCGAGACGTAATGCAGGCGCGCATCCCTACCCACGGCGCGCAGACGCGCCCAGGTCGCGAGAAAATTCACGCCCAGTCCGAAGCCGGTCTCGAGCAGCCGCATGCAATGCATTGACTGCCAGCGCTGCGACAACGCACAGCCTTCAATGAATACTGCATTCGCCTGCCCCCAGGCGCCACTGCGGCTGGCATACACATCGCCGAACTCAGGCGCATAAATGCGACCGTCATTGCTGCCCTGCCATTCGGCGGGCCGGATCGGTTCGGGACTCATCAGGAAATCAGGCAGAGATTATGGGCAGGAGAGCCGTCTCAGATCAGCATCTGCATCGCAATCTGAGGCCTCACCTGCCGCGATGCCGCATCATACAACAGCGATCTGCCTGAAACAGCCGGGTCGCGTCCCGACAGTGAGCCATCGGCAGGCTTATTGCAGCGGACGTTCCGATGACGCACTCGTCGATGCATCCCTCTCATCAGGCGCCTCTGGCGATGACCGCCGCAGCGACACCAGCACCCGCTGCAGTTGCTGCGCCAGTTGTGCGATGTCGGCCACGCCCATCGCAATGCGGCACTCAAGGCGACCCTCAAGCCCAGGCACAGGCTGCCCGGCACGCATGGCCCGCTGCAAGTCCGTCAGGGCCTGCTGCTCGATGAAGCCGAAGTCGATGAACACCATGCCGGCACCGGGATGCACCACGCTGACATTCGAGACGACCGCGCGGCTCGCCAGGTCGGTCGCGCGCAGATGCAACGGTATGTGGGTCGCGGACTCGGCGAGCGAAGTGTCGCGACGGCTGCTTGCCTTGTCAGTGGACGGGGTCATGGACATGCTTATCTCCTCGGATCAAGTGTGCCAAGCACGGAAATTTATAAAAAGATAATAAGCTTCCGAAAAATGTAACGCCACGTTCGGCTGAAGCAACAAGCAGCGGCGACGTTGAGCGAATGCGACGAAGCGTCATTCGCTGGCCGTCTTTGTTTGCACTCACTTACCCGCCATCGCCGCCAGAGGCGGCCAACACCCGGGCCAGGCGGAATGACCGATGACACATGATGAACGCATCGCGACCGTTGCCCGGCTGACGAAAAAAACGGAGGCTGATCAGGCCTCCGTCATTCCCCATCCAGGGCACCGCATCGATATCAGCCGACCAGCGGATGCGGCTGGTCCAGCACGCCCACCAGACCGACCGGACTATCCGCCTCCAGTGGACCATCCATTGGCACTGGCAGGCTACGCACACCGACCTCCAGCGACTCGCCCATGACCTCATGCGTCTGGCCGAGCAGGTGCCCGACCTCGTGCACAAGCACCGACAGCAGGTCGACCTTGCCGTCGGCCACCTTGCCGACCCCGAGTGACCAACCATGGCTGGCGGCATCGTCATCGATGGTGATGATGCCATCCTGGTTCATGCCCAGTACCCAGCCATCGTCATCCGCGCCAAGATCGGCCACCTGTACCGACTGCTTTTTCAGCGCGTCCACGTCGAATCCCTGAGCAGCCCACCAGTTCAACGCCGCCGTGTACGCGGCCTTGGTCTGTGCAGCGCGAATCGCCAGTGCGCCATCACCCTCGTCACCCGCGAGCATCATCATGCTGACTGGTTTAGGTGCCAGATTGATGCCTGCCGCGTAGGCTTCGGTGAACGCATTATTTACATAGGTTGCGAAGTCATAATGCACCGTCGGCCAGTTGGCTGGTTGTGTGCCCACCTGGGTGCCGATGACTGCTGACGTGGAGTACTTCACCGACAGGACATACATGGTCCCCTCGGCATCCGGCGTGAAGGTGACGACCAGGTCGCCGTAATTCGGCAGCGATGCATTCTTCTGGTAAGCAATGCTGGTCATCTTGGCAGCAACCAGGGTATCGCCGCCATCGACCACCCCATCACCATCATCGATGACTTTGTACAGCTTGATGTTGTTAGTATCGGTCAGCGGGGCAAAGGGCTTGAAAGTCGACAAGGACACCGACTGGTCGACCCGGATCGAGATCGGATCGAGGATGTTGTCGTTATCGGCATCCTTAATGTCGCCCTTCGCTCCGGTCATATAGAAGAACACACCGGGATTAGTCTGGCCGATCTTGCCGCTCGTCACGCCATACTGGATCGCTCCACCCTGGCTGGCGTAATAAGTCTGAAAAGTCATCGCACCGCCGCTAATGTATTGCTCAGGCGTGGTGCCGGTGGGAGCGATCAGTGAATTGGGCGTAATGGCCGTGTATGAACTGCTATCGTCATCCTGCGCTGTCCCGCCGCCGGAAGCCGTGCCCCGAGCCGTTCCGATATTGCGGTAGGTACCGGCAACGGCCGTACCTGACTTCTCGAAAACCCAGGTTTCATCGACATCCAGCCGGCCATCCAGGTCGCTATCTCCCGACTGATAGCCCGACCACAGGGTCAGCGTGAAGTCGTCGGCGGTATTGCCCGACGTACCGTTGTCATCCACCACCTCGACGTTCGACAATGCCGTATTGCCCGTATTAGTCACCACATAGTGCCAGCGAATCGCGTCACCGGTGTGCAGTCCAGTCAGGCCATCACCCGACTGCATTCCGGCGATGGTGGTCTTGTCGATGTTGATGGCGGGTTTTTGTTCCACGATGACCGTCGCATCGTCATCTTGGAACAAGGCAGCATTTCCGAATGCTGTTGCCCAGTTCGTCAACAGGCCGCCGGCATCAAGCATCGCCTGCGTCACCGGCCGCTTGCTGGTGAAGAGCCAAGTCTCATCCACATCCAGCCTGTCATCGTTGTCCGTGTCACCTGACAGATAATAGGTGTAGAAATCATCGTCCGTATCCTCAGGCGTTGCATTGTCATCGTAAACACTCACGTTATCGATCGCCGAGTTACCCGTATTCGTTACCTCGTAAATGTAGTTGATGAACTCGCCAACTGTGTCGGCGGTATCACCCGGCACCGTTGCTGATTTCTCCAGATTCAGCGACTTGTTTTGAACGATCTCGACCGTTGCATCGTCTGTGGCGGACGTCGCATCCTGCCCTGTCGCCGTTGCCCAGTTGGTCAGCGAGCCACCGCCATCAAGCATTGCCTGCGTCACTTCGCGTGTACTGTCATAGGTCCAGGTTTCACTGACATCCAGCAGGCCATCATTGTCGTCATCGCCGGACTGGAAAGTCACATCGAAGTCGTCGCTGGTATCGTCTGGCGTCGCATTGTCGTCGCGCACATTCACGTTCGCGATCGCCGCATTACCGGTATTACTGACCGAATAGATATAACGAATTACATCGCTCGTGCCATCTGCCGTACCATCCAGCACCGCCGCAGACTTCTCCAGAGATAGCGACTTTCTCTGCACGAACTCGACCGTCGCATCGTCTGTGGCGGACGTCGCATCCTGCCCTGTCGCCGTTGCCCAGTTCGTCAGCGAGCCACCGGCATCAAGCATCTCCTGGGTCACCTCGAGCGTACTGAAAAAGCTCCAGACCTCATTCACATCCAGCAAACCGTCGCTGTCGACGTCGCCGAATTCATAGACTGCATCGAAGTCGTCATCGGGATTGTCCGGTGTCGCGTTATCGTCCCGAACGCTCACGTCTGCAATTGCAGCATTACCGACATTGCTTACCGTGAAAAAGTAGGTGATCGTCTCGCCAACTTTATCAGCCGTGCCGCCGTCCACCTGCACATTCTTAAAGAGATGCAGCGACTTGTTCTGGATAATCTCGACTGTTGCATTGTCTTCGTCTGACGTTGCATCATCTCCTGTTGCTGTTGCCCAGTTCGTCAGCAAGCCGCCGGCATCAAGCATTGCCTGCGTCACTTCGCGTGTACTGTCATAGGTCCAGGTTTCACTGACATCCAGCAGACCATCATTGTCGTCATCGCCGGACTGGAAAGTCGCATCGAAGTCGTCGCTGGTATCGTCTGGCGTCGCATTATCGTCGCGCACCTTCACGTTGGCGATCGCAACGTTGCCAGTATTGGTTACCTGATACTCATAGGTGATGAATTCTCCTGCCGTATCCGCGGCATCTCCCGGTACCGTCGCTGTCTTGTCGATAGCCAGGGTCCGGAATGCCTGCACCGGCACAAGGGCCGAGTCAACGACCGGGTTGGTTTCATTGCTATCAGCCATTGCTGTATTTTCCAGCCAGCCGTCGCCACCGCCGTACGAATTGACTTCCTCGGCCGTCACCACATGCGAAGCCGTGAAAGTCCAGGACTCGAGCAGGTCGAGCGTGTCGTTGTTATTGGCATCGCCGCTAACATAGGTCAGGTCGGTGACATAGGGATCGGTGACCGTGATCCCTGTAAGCGCTTCCGATCCTGTATTGGTGACGACAATGGTGTAGCTGACCGTGTCGCCTGCCGCATCGACGATACCGCCATCGACTGTCGCCGTCTTGTCGATCGACATCGACGCCTGCCTGTACACAAACCACTCTTCGAATCCCCCCTCTACCGGCCGGCCGATACCATCTTTCATGCCAAATTCGGAATAGACGTAGATATAGTCGGAGGCCGACACGCCGGCAAAGCCCGCGTTATTGCCGACCGCAGCCACCGGTATCAACACCTGATAATCCCCGGTGCCGCTTCCGCTGTTCCAGTCGGTCATTTCGACCGCATTATTTGTCTCGCCGGCGTCTTGCGCATCGCCATCATGGTTCTGGTCGCGATCCAGTTCATAGTTCAGCGTGGCGGTCGGGAACAGGCGGGTGGCCAGATCCATGTTGTTCAGATTCGGCGTACTTGAAGAAAAAACCTTGAGGTTTTGCAGCGTGATTAATTTGGCGTCGGGATCATTGGCATTGCTTTCGTTCAGATCGAGGTTGAGCGCCAGATAGGTCACCCCGTCGATCGTGACTTTCGGTATTTCCACATAGTGCAGCGCAAATGTGCGCTGCACAGACGTGTCCTCATTGAACTGGACCGGACGAGCATCCGTGTTGTACCCGGCTTCGAAGCCCGGGATGGTGCTGTTATCCTGCAGGCGTACAAAAGAATTAATCAGCCCCGTTCCGGTGGAACCCGGAACGAGGTAATCGATGAACCATGCCGAATTCGCCGTGGTCGGGCTGGCCGGTACCGGCACCCCCGTGGTGGCGCTGTCGGTAAACGAGGACGACGCCGTCCAGTCCGGTCCGCTGGCAGTCAGCAGAAACGTCTGGTCCAGCGAATCATCCGGATCGATGTACCACGAGGTAAGGATCTCCCCGTTGGCCAGCCCATCGGCATCACCATCCCCCCCATCCACAACGGTCCACGGGTCATGCCCGGCTCCGCCCAGGATGTCGACGACATCGTCGAGTGTGCCGTACAGGCCGTCTTCGCCCGGGCCGCTCGCATGTTGAACCCGAAATGTCACCGAACTGCCAAATTCAAATCCGGTTGCTGTAATGAGTGCTGTTGCGCCGGGTGCGTAGTCGGCAAGGTTGGATCTGACGCTGTAAATGGTAGCCATGAATATCTCCGGAAGCCGTGGTTGAAAACAGGAACCTGCACGAGCCGATCGCGAGCTCCTGCACGCAGGCGCCGATCTGGCTTACGGAAAGCGTAGGTGGCGGGCCCGATGCCCACATCCTTCATTTGGCTTACAGCAGTGCACTAGCGACGTGGACAACGCACAACTGCATGCGCTACGATTCAGCGTGAATCGCCGGCAGGATTGAGGAACATCAGCGGAGATAACCGGCGCACGAGGTCGGCCTGACGCTGTGTGCCGGTCTTCTTCAATACCGCAGACAGCTGCGTGCGTATGGTCGAGACGCTGACCCGCAATGCGGTTGCCACATGGCCAGGCGACTGACCATCGAGGATCAATTGAGCCAGTCGCGCTTCGGCAGGCGTAAGACGGTAGACGACTTGCAGCAATTGCTGCGCCTCGTCCGAGAGATCATCACCCCGCTGCACGACGGCCAGTGCTGCAGGTTGCGCTGTGCCGAGCGCGGATACCACCATCGGGAAGACGAGCAGATGGCCGACTTCGGCCCCGTTATGGCTGGGGAATTCGATCGCTCCACCGCAGGGTCGTGGTGCGCACGCCCGCTCGACAAGCTGCGCAAGCTGCGAGGGCGGTACGCCGGGCAGACTGACCGCCATTTTCCCTGCGTGCGTGCGCGCCGACAGGCGAAACAACGCGCTGGCCGAGCCATTGGCGGCTAACGGGCGCAGCGCGGTATCGAGAAGCAGCAGGGGAAGCCGGATACCATTGAGCAGGGCCGACAAGTGATCGCACTGTCGGCTCAGCTGCCTCAGGCGCACGATAGGATCGAGGGCGGGCAGCAATGCGCGACAGGCAGCGGTTGCCAGCGCCATCCGTAATGGCAAGTCAGGCCACTCATCGCCTTGCCGGTGCAACGAAAGCAGTGCCTCGGCCTGGGGCACTGGCAAGCGGGTACTAAAAACGACCTGCCCTGCCGGGATGAATCCAATAGCGCGCGTGCCTTCCGCTCCGCTGAGCCGCTCCAGCCGCTTCCACTGCCCGGGCTCGAACTTGCCGACGAGCGCACGCAACGCCGGTTCGGGCTGATCACACTCGTCGGTGTCCAGCGTCCATTGCCCATCTTCATGCAGCGCTTGTGCCGCATAACCCCAGTGACCGCGCCGATCCCAGATACGCAGTGACACACGCTCGCAATCCAGTACCACGGCGAGCCGCTGCAAGCCCTCTGCAAGGCGGTGGGGTTGGGAAATGCCTTCGTAAAAACACGAAAGCAGGTCGGGATCCACATGTGATGGCCGCAGTTTCGCCAATTCGCAAGCTTCGCAGAAGTAACCTGCCTGACCGGAGTGGCAGGCGGGCGCAAGGCCGGTAGCCTGATACGAATTGACAGATTAGCGTCCCGGCAAGCGTAACGCTCGCTCTGTGGCGCGGTGGCGGCTTACTAGTACGCTTGCAAAGCAGGCTCGCCGGCTGCGCAAGCCTGCCGCCACCGCCCGGTCAGGCCGACTCGTCGAACAAGCTGAAATGCTCGACCTTTGGCGGCACCGCGAAAAACGGTCCAACGATACTGCGCCACGCAGGAAAGGCTGGCGATTCGCGGAAATCTACCGTGTGATTTTCCAGCGTGTCCCAGAAAATCATCAGCAGGTAGCGTTCCGGCGACTCAATCCCCTTATTGATCTTATAACTACGGAAACCCTTGGACTGACTAACGACCGTTGTCAGGCCGCGCACAATGGCGGCTTCGAATTCGGCATGCTGGCCGGGTTGGATCTGGATGTCTGCAAGTTCGAGAATCATGGTGGCTCCTGTCAGAAGTGGCGCGATTATCGCACTGAGATCCGGAGCGAATTTCCCATTTTCAAAAGTTGACACTCGGCCTGGCAAAAGTTAAACCGTGTCAATCGACAAATTTTTCGAACACTTTGTTCGAATTTCAAACCTCCCATGCGGATAGCCCTACTCGACAATGATCCTCAGCAACGCTCGCTGATCGTCGATGCGCTGACGTCCGCGTCGCATGAATGTGAGATTTTCGAACGGCTTGACAGCTTGCCGTCCCGGGCGCAGGGGGAGTCTATCGACCTGCTGGTCTACCATTGGCAACCGGAAATCGACGGCTTGCGCCAGCTATCGGAATGGCGGCAGGGAAGTCCGAACTTGCCGGTGTTGTTGCTGAGCGGGCGGTCGCATGAACAGGAACTGGCTGCCACGCTGGCCGACGGCTGTTGCGATTATCTGGTCAAGCCACTTCGACGCAATGAACTGATGATCCGGCTGCGCGTGCTCGCCGCGCGAGCGCACATCGGTGCGGGTGAGGTGCCAACGCTGGATTTCGGCATATATGCGTTCGATGTGCGGGGATCGAGGCTGAAGCGCAATGGGGAGCCGGTGGCGCTCACCCAGAAGGAGTTCGACCTGGCGCTGCTGTTTTTCCGCAATTTGGGTCGTCCTCTGTCGCGCGCCACCATACTCGAAGCGGTGTGGCCGCAAGATGCGGAATTCAGTTCGCGCAGCATGGACACCCATGTTTCGCGGGTCCGCAGCAAGCTCGGACTGCGGCCAGAACAGGGCTTTCGGCTGGCGCCTGTCTACAGCTACGGGTATTGCCTAGAACAACTGTCCGATAATGGCGATTGGCCACGTTGAGCTACGGGTATAATAGCTAACGTTCCCATACCGGCTTTCCAAGCATGCAACTGCTCGCCGTTGGTCTCAACCACACGACGGCTCCGGTCTCGCTCCGCGAGAAAGTGGCCTTCCCCGCCGACCAGCTTGGCCAGGCGGTCGCTGCCGCATGCGCATGGTTTGGTAACGCGAATCAGCGCCCGCAGGAAACCGCGATCCTGTCCACCTGCAACCGTACCGAAATTTATGGTGCGAGTGCGCTCAACGGCGATATTGATGCAGCGATCGACCAGACCGCGCATTTCGTCGCGAATTATCACCAGCTGTCTTACGCTGATCTGCGCCCGTATCTGTACGCGCTGCCGCAGGATGGTGCGGTGCGTCATGCATTCCGCGTAGCCGCCGGGCTCGATTCGATGGTGCTCGGCGAGCCGCAGATCCTGGGCCAGATGAAGGACGCCGTGCGGCAGGCTGAGGCGGCCGGCGGACTTGGCACCTACCTGCACCAGATGTTCCAGCGCACCTTCGCCGTCGCGAAAGAAGTGCGCTCAACTACCGAAATCGGTGCACACAGCGTGTCGATGGCCGCGGCCTCGGTGCGGCTGTCGCAGCGCATTTTCGATAGCCTTGCCGAACAGCATGTGCTGTTCATCGGCGCTGGCGAGATGATCGACTTGTGCATCACGCATTTTGCCGCCCAGCATCCGAAGAGCCTGACTGTCGCCAACCGTACGCTGGAACGGGCGGAAGCGCTCGCACACCGCTTTGGCGGCCGCGCAATGCGGCTCGGCGAACTGCCTGATCAACTTGCCCAATTCGATGTGGTGGTGTCGTGCACTGCGTCTTCGCTCCCGATCATCGGCCTTGGCATGGTTGAGCGCGCGATCAAGTCGCGCCGCCACAAGCCGATGTTTATGGTCGACCTCGCGGTGCCGCGCGACATCGAGTCCGAGGTCGCCCGCATGAGTGATGTCTTCCTGTACACGGTCGACGACCTGGGCGCGGCCGTGCAGATCGGCGTGGAGAACCGCCAGTCGGCGGTGGCCCAGGCCGAGGCCATCATTGAGACGCGCGTGCAGGCGTTCATGCACTGGCTCGACAGCCGTGCGGTCGTGCCGCTGATCCAGGACCTGCAGGAAACCAGTGAGCAGATGCGCCGGGCCGAACTCGAGCGCGCGCGCAAGCTGCTGGCCAAAGGCGAGGACATCGAGGCAGTTCTGGAGGCTTTCTCGAAAGGGCTGACGGCCAAGTTCCTGCATGGTCCGCAGCAGGCGCTACACAATGCCGATGCCGATGAGCGTGCCCGCCTGGCGCAGTTGTTGCCGCAGCTGTTCCGCACCAAGCGCTAGCGTTCGCGTGTCGCTGCTGCACCGTTGCGATCGTGGCGGTGCGACCCCCCGCTTCCTTTCCCGATTTCCCGAATGACACCCTCACTGCTAGTGAAGCTCGACCAGCTGGCGCACCGGCTCGAAGAAGTCAGTGCGCTGCTGAACCAGGAAGGCGCAACGGCCGATATGGATCAGTACCGCAGGCTGACACGTGAGCATGCGGAGCTGGAGCCGCTGGTGGCCGTCCATGCGCAATGGACGCTCGCGCAGGAAGACATTCGCGCCGCACAAGAAATGCTGTCGGATCCGGAGATGAAGGCATTCGCGCAGGAGGAGCTGGAGGCCGCACAGACGCGTTCGTCGGCGCTCGAGCTGGAACTGCAGAAGATGATGCTGCCCAAGGATCCGAACGACGAGCGCAATATCTTCCTCGAGATCCGCGCCGGTACCGGCGGTGATGAATCGGCGTTGTTCGCCGGTGACCTGCTGCGCATGTACACGCGTTTCGCGGAACGGCAGCGCTGGCAGACCGAAATGGTGTCGGAATCGCCGTCGGAGCTGGGCGGCTACAAGGAAGTGATCGTGCGCATCGTTGGCCACGGCGCCTATTCGCGGCTGAAGTTCGAGTCCGGCGGCCATCGCGTACAGCGGGTACCGGCAACGGAGGCGCAGGGACGTATCCATACGTCCGCATGCACGGTCGCGGTGATGCCTGAGGCCGACGAGCTCGGCGAGGTCGACATTAATCCGGCCGACCTGCGCATCGATACCTTCCGGGCGTCAGGTGCCGGCGGGCAGCACATCAACAAGACCGATTCGGCGGTACGCATCACCCACCTGCCGAGCGGAATCGTGGTCGAATGCCAGGATGATCGCAGCCAGCACAAGAACAAAGCACAGGCGATGAAAGTGCTCGCCACCCGCATCATGGACGTGCAGCAGCGCGAGCAGCAGGCGAAGGAGGCGGCGACCCGGAAGTCGCTGGTCGGCTCGGGCGATCGCAGCGAGCGCATCCGCACGTACAATTTCCCGCAAGGGCGGATCACGGACCACCGTATCAACCTCACGCTCTACAAGCTGGAGGCGGTAATGGAGGGCGACTTGCAGGAACTCACCGACGTACTGATGGCCGAGCACCAGGCCGAGCAATTAGCGGCGCTATCCGAGGCCGGTTAAGCTTCACAGCGCAGTCAACCCTGACAGCCGAAGACACTGAACATCCCTTTGAATGCCATGACCCGATACGCCAAGCCCGTCCTGCTACTCACCGCCGTTGCCAGCATCGCGATGCTGGCCGTCGGCCTCTACCTGCAGCTGGTGCTCGACATGCTGCCCTGTCCGCTGTGTATTTTGCAGCGGTATGCGTTCGCGGCAGTCGCACTGGTCTGCCTGGCCTCGGTGGTGCTGCCATCGGTGGCTACCCGGATCGGCGCTGCGCTGGCTTGCGTCGCGTCGCTGACCGGTGCCGGCATCGCGATCCACCACCTGTGGGTGAAGGCGCATCCGGAAATCTCCTGCGGCATCGATCCACTGGAGACGGCACTGAACAAGGTCGTCATTGCCGACTGGCTCCCCGCGCTGTTTCAGGCGGACGGGCTGTGTACGACCGAGTACGATCCCATTCTAGGCCTGTCGATACCCCAATGGGCGCTGGTCTGGTTCACGGTGTTCGCCCTCGTGACCGGCGCCGTCGCCTTGCGCAAGCGGCGCCACGCATGACCGTTGAAGGCCTGCTGCGCACGGCACAGATCGATCCGCTGGAAGCGCGCATCTTGCTGGCCCACGCCCTCGGATGTACCCGCGTGCAGCTGGTGATTCGCGGCAGGGACGAACTGTCACCGGAACAAGAAGCGGCCGCAAACGACCTGTTCGCGCGGCGCCGCCGTGGCGAGCCGGTCGCCTACCTGACCGGTGAACGGGAGTTCTTCGGCCTGCCCTTCCGGGTGACGCCCGCCGTGCTGATACCACGCCATGAAACCGAGCTGCTGGTCGAACGCGCGATCGAACGCTTGCCGCAAGGCGGACGCGTTCTCGACCTCGGCACCGGCTCGGGCGTAATCGCGGTGGCACTCGCGCACGCGCGCCCCGATGCGAACGTGACAGCCACCGACGCCAGCACTGCGGCGCTGGACGTCGCGCGCAGCAATGCCGGCCACAACGGCGTTGCGGTCCGCTTTACGCAAAGCGACTGGTTCAGCGACATCGACGAAACATTCGATCTGATCGTCAGCAACCCTCCCTACATCGCCGCCGGCGATCCCCACCTGTTGCAAGGTGACCTGCGCTTCGAGCCGCCATCGGCGCTGACCGATGATGGCGATGGCCTGACCGACCTCGCCGCCATCGTCGACGGCGCGCCGGCGCACCTGAACCCGGGTGGCTGGCTGCTGATGGAGCATGGCCATGACCAGGCCGCAGCCATGCGCGCGTTGCTCGAGCGTGCCGGCTGGCTTCAGGTGCAGAGCTGGCATGACCTGGCCGGCATTGCGCGCGTGTCTGGTGCGCAGCGCCCCGCGAACTGAAACGCTGTCAAGACTGGCGCGCAGCAGCGATTTCCGTATCATCCGACGCTTTACTGATTCTCCTACCGTTGATTAACGATGTTGCCTTCGATTGAACAACGCCTCGCCGGCGAACTGGCGGCCCGCACCGAACAAGTCACTGCGGCCATCGCACTGCTGGACGAGGGCGCAACCGTGCCTTTCATCGCGCGCTACCGCAAGGAAGCCACCGGCGGACTGGACGATACGCAGCTGCGCCTGCTGGAAGAACGCCTGCGCTATCTGCGCGAACTGGAAGCGCGGCGCGGCGCGATCATTGCGTCGATCGAAGAACAGGGCAAGATGACCCCGCAGCTGAAGGTGGCCATCCTGTCCGCCGAGGACAAGACCCGGCTCGAAGACCTCTACCTGCCGTACCGGCAGAAGCGCCGCACCAAGGCGCAGATCGCCACCGAGGCCGGCCTCGAGCCGCTGGCCGATGCGCTGCTGGCCAATCCGTCGCTGCTGCCCGAGGAGGAAGCGGCGAAATTCATCCGTGCGGCGTTTACTACCGAGCAAGGCGAGAACCCGGGCGTTGCCGACGCGAAGGCGGCGCTCGACGGCGCGCGCCAGATCCTGATGGAACGCTTCGCCGAAGATGCCGCACTGTTGCACGACCTGCGCGCCTATCTGCTCGAGCATGGCGTGGTCGACAGCAAGGTGATCGACGGCAAGCAGGATGCCGGCGAAAAATTTGCCGACTATTTCGACTATTCGGAGCCGCTGGCCGCGATCCCCTCGCACCGCGCGCTGGCGCTGCTGCGCGGCCGCCGCGAGGAGATCCTGACCGTCACGCTGCGTCTTGACAGCGAAGAAGAGAAGCCGACCTGGGCCGCGCCGCCGAACCCGTGCGAGAGCCGCATTGCGCAGCGCTTTAGCGTGTCGCATCAAGACCGCCCGGCCGACAAGTGGCTGATGGATACCGTGCGCTGGACCTGGCGCGTGAAAATATTCATGCACCTCGAGACCGAGCTGATGACGAAGCTGCGCGAGGAAGCGGAGGCCGAGGCGATCCAGGTATTCGCGCGCAACCTGAAGGACTTGCTGCTGGCCGCGCCCGCCGGCCCGCGCGCGACCATGGGCCTCGACCCGGGGCTGCGCACCGGCGTGAAGGTGGCCGTGGTCGATCCGACCGGCAAGGTAGTCGACACCGCAACGATTTACCCGCACCAGCCGCGTAATGACTGGGAAGGCTCGCTGCACCAGCTGACTCAACTGGCGAAGAAGCATGACGTCTCGCTGATCGCCATTGGCAACGGCACCGCATCGCGCGAAACCGATCGCCTCGCACAGGACCTGCTGAAGCGGCTGCCGGAAATGAAGCTGAACAAGATCGTCGTGTCCGAGGCGGGCGCGTCGGTGTATTCGGCGTCGGAATATGCATCGAAGGAACTGCCGGAACTCGACGTGTCGCTGCGGGGCGCGGTGTCGATTGCCCGCCGCCTGCAAGATCCGCTGGCGGAGCTGGTGAAGATCGAGCCGAAGTCGATCGGCGTTGGCCAGTATCAGCATGATGTGTCGCAGACACGCCTGGCACGCTCGCTGGATGCGGTGGTCGAAGACTGCGTGAACGCGGTCGGCGTCGATGTGAACACAGCATCGGTGCCGCTGCTGGCACGCGTATCGGGCCTGAATGGCAGCGTTGCGCAGAGCATCGTGAACTACCGCGACCAGAAGGGCATGTTCACTTCACGCGCCGCGCTGCGCGAGGTGCCGCGCCTGGGCGACAAGACATTCGAACAGGCGGCCGGCTTCTTGCGCGTGATGAACGGCGAGAACCCGCTGGATACATCGGCGGTACACCCGGAGTCCTACCCGCTGGTCGAGAAGATCCTGGCTGACATCAAGCGCGATGTGAAGGGCGTCATCGGCGACAGCGCGCTGCTCAAGGCGCTCGATCCGAAGCGCTATGCGGACGAGCGCTTCGGCGTGCCCACCGTGGCCGACATCCTGAAAGAACTCGACAAGCCCGGTCGCGACCCGCGCCCGGCCTTCGTAACCGCAAGCTTCAAGGACGGTGTCGAGGGTCTCGGCGACCTGCGCCCGGACATGATCCTCGAAGGTGTGGTCACCAACGTCGCCGCGTTCGGCGCATTCGTTGACATTGGCGTACACCAGGATGGCCTGGTGCACATTTCGGCGCTGTCGAACCAGTATGTGAAAGATCCGCACACGGTGGTGAAGGCCGGTCAGGTGGTGAAGGTCAAGGTGCTGGAGGTCGACGTCAAGCGCAAGCGGATTGCGCTGACGATGCGGCTGTCAGACGCCGCGCCGGCACCGGGCGAGCGGCGCGAGGCTCGCGAGCGCCATGCTGCGCCGCGTGCTGCGGCGCCACGCAGCGATCAGGTGCCTTCCGGCACGGCCATGGCGGCGGCGTTTGCCAAGCTCAAGCGCTGATTCCGGGGGCGCAGGGGTAGCCGCTCCGTGTCCCCTATTCATCGGCGCCGCGCCGGCACAAAGCGGCCGACAGTGCCCTTCACCCTCAGGGGTTTCGTGAGAGCCGCCCAGCGGCAACCGATGGGCGAAACCCCTATAATGGCGCAATCAACTCCCCCGCAACCCCCGCAACTGAAGGAAAAGAAGTGATGAGCGACGTACAAGCGTGGATCAAAGAGACCGTGACGAGTCATCCGGTCGTGCTGTTCATGAAAGGCACTGCGCAGTTCCCGCAATGCGGTTTCTCCGGTCGTGCGATCGAACTGCTGAAGGCAGTCGGTGTCGAGAACCTGGTGACGGTGAACGTGCTCGAAGATGAAGAAGTACGCCAAGGTATCAAGGAATTCTCTAACTGGCCGACGATCCCGCAACTGTATGTGAAGGGTGAGTTCATCGGCGGCGCGGACATCCTCAACGAGATGTATGAGTCCGGCGAACTGCAGACCGCGCTGAAGGGCTGATCCCTTGAAGCGCGTCGTCGTCGCCCTCACCGGTGCGTCGGGCGCGCTGTACGGCGTACGTCTGCTTGAGCAGTTGCGCCGCACCGATGGCGTCGAGACCCACCTGATGATCTCTGACGCCGCGGCCCTGAATCTCCACCATGAACTCGATACCCGGCGCAAGGACATCGAGGCACTGGCTGACCACGTGCACAGCGTGCGTGATATCGGCGCCTGCGTGGCCAGCGGTTCTTTCCGTGCCGACGGCATGGTCATCGCGCCATGCTCGATGAAAACGCTGGCATCGGTCGCCCACGGCCTGTGCGACAACCTGATCACGCGCGCGGCCGATGTGATGCTCAAGGAGCGCCGCAAGCTGGTGCTGATGGTACGCGAGACGCCGTTCAACCTGGCGCACCTGCGCAACATGACGGCGGTGACGGAAATGGGCGGTATCGTGTTTCCGCCCGTGCCGGCGCTCTACCAGCGCCCCGAGAGCATCATCACAATGGTCGACCATACGGTGGGACGGGTGCTGGACGTGCTCGGCATCGAGCAGTCGCTGGCGCCGGAGTGGCAGGGCTTGAAGTCGTCCGGCTGACGCGGCACGGGCGGCATGCCAGGGCCCCGGATGGGGGGCGTCAGCAGACTGGCCGGATCGTGTCCGGAACGAACATCAGAGACGTGAGGGCAGGCGCTTGCCGCGCGGGCTTTCCGACCCGGCAGGCTTGACCGCCTCATCCACGCCGGCTGGTTGCGCGGATGGTTCCTCGCGTACCGAATCCGCCGCCGGCGGCACACCTTCGCGGATGTCCGTGGCGTTATCCGGTGCGGGCACCGCTGGTTCTTGCATTGCACCGCTGGCATCCGGCGCCGGGCGGGCGGCCGGAGTCTCCTCCGGAGCCGGGGGTTGCGCCGCTTTCTGCGCGCGCTCAGCAGCTTCCTGTTCTGCTGCGACCCGCGCACGCTCTGCAGCTTCCTGTTCTGCCGCGACCCGCGCACGCTCTGCAGCCTCCTGTTCTGCCGCGACCCGCGCACGTTCAGCAGCCTCTTGCTCCGCCGC
>JACCDS012023015.1_pt1 | contig 26424 bp, 40 predicted proteins | sample 7446441 | NCBI WGS metagenome assembly JACCDS01 (sample SAMN15323445, study PRJNA562643) | freshwater metagenome | isolation source: river surface water | place: USA:Blue River Watershed | collected 2017-08-17 | reverse complement strand
GACCAGGTAGCGCCGGTCGGTGTTGTCCAGCACGAGCGGCTGCGTCTCGTTGGACAGGAAAATGATGTTCATGCAGTTGCGCTCGCTGCGCAGGTTCATGAACTTGGTGGCGATGTTCACGTCCTTGGACGTGATCAGGGCCTTAAGCACGCCCTTGTGGTGGCGCATCTCCTGGCGGCTGACCACCTCATCGCCGATGACCATGGTGCAGCCGCTCTGCCAGTCATTCCACTGGCTCTCCAGCTCGCGCTGGCCGACCACGCGGCCATGCTTGCCGTGGATCTCCAGCACCGTCTCGAACACCATGTTCTTGCCGCTGCCCTCCTCGCCGTGGAACATCAGGGCGCTGGGCATCTTGGCGCCAGGGTTCTGCAGCGGCCAGGCCAGCCAGTTGAGCACGTAGTCCTTGATCTCCTCGTCATGGCTGACCAGGTGCTCGAGCACGGCGTGGAAGGGCGCAGTGTCGCCGACCTTGGGCTCGAGGCCCCAGCCCTGGAACAGGTTCACGCAGGCCGGGTCGCAGCTTTGCGAGGGGTCGAACACGACCTGCTCAGGCATGACCATGCGCCGCTTGGCCGAGCCCATCCACAGCTTGACGGCGTCATGGCCGAACGTGTGGCGCAGGTGACTGATGCGGATCGGGATCTTGCGCACGCAGTCCCAGGCCACCTCGCTGCCGTACTGGTAGGCGAAGTCGCGGAACAGGGTGTTCAGCGCATTGCCGTCGATCTTGGGCTTGCGCTTTTCCCGGCGCTTCGCAGGCGACGGCCCCCCCTCTCCGGCGGGTGGGGTGGCGGCTGCGTCGAAGTCCACGGGAGGGGTGGTGTCGGTCATCTTGATGGAAACCAGCTCAGCCATAGCGGCGCAGCTCCTGCATGGCATCGAGAACGACCTGCAGCTGGCTGGCCACCTCGGCCAGGCCCTCCAGGCGGTGCAGGTCGTTGAAATCGGTGTCCCCATCGCCGCGGGTGGCGGTCGCCGGGGTGTTGCGGAAAACGGGCGAGGTCCGGGCGACGTGGCGGGCGCCGGCATCCATGACGGACTCCATGGCCAGCTGCGCCTGAATCACGCCGATGTTGGTCGGCAGGCCCTTGACGCGGGTCTTCCAGTCGTCGTCGGCGCAGATGAGCATCGGGCAGGCCGGCAGAGCCTGGTACAGCAGCTCGCACACGTGCGGCAGGTTGTAGGCGTCGAAGGCCACGAACACCGGCACGCGGCGCTCCAGGGCCATGCGCAGAGACATGCCGGTGGCATAGCCCTCGCACACGATGATCGGCTCGCCTACGACCGGCAGGCCCAGGCGGCAGGCCGTGCCGGCCTTGGCCATGCCCGGGGTGAAGCGCTTGGACCCGTCGGGACGGATCACCTGCAGGCCCTTGAGGCTCTGCTCGCGCGGCAGGTCGTAGCGCAGCATCGGCACGACGATGCCGCCGTCGGTGGTGTAGCGGATGCTCTCAGCGCCCTCGATGCCCTTGCGCGCCAGGTACTCACTGGTGCCCTCGCGCAGGGCTGCGCGCCAGGTGGCCAGGGCCTGGTCCTCGGCGCGGGCCGCCTGGGCCTCGCGCTGGGCCTGCTCGCGGGCAGCGCGCTCGGCGCGCTCCAGGCGCCGGCGCTCGAGCTCGCTGCGGTCAGGCCGCTGGCCAGGCTCGAAGCGATAGCCGCCGTCGCGGGCCAGCTTGATCAGGGTGCCGATGGTGTAGCCACCCGAGCGCGCACGGAAGCCGCGCCAGCTGGCCCGGCAGGCCTTGTCGTTGAAGTTGCGGGCATCCGACGACCAGCGCACCCAGGCGTCATAGGCCTCCTCGCCGAATTCGGACTTGAGGGCCATGCCCACGCTGATCCAGATCTCGCGCTCCTCATTGCCCGAGATGAACTGCAGCATGGCCTCGGCCGTGCGCAGATCGATGGGGGTGCGGTCGTTGACTTTGGCGGCGGCTGCGCTCACGCGGTCGCCTCCGGGCCTCGGTCTATGATCAGCCGATCAACGCTGGAGGAGCCATGTGGTGGATTCTTGCTCTGCTGATTGTCTGCATCGCCATCGTCAAGCTCACGCTCGACAGCAATGCAAGCCGGGTCAAAAGACCCAGCCGAACCGACGACCCCGCAGATGACGCCACCAATACCTCGACCGAGGATGGCGTTACGACCGTCAAAATTCGACTCGACTTTGACCCAGCCAAAGCAAAGGCCGAATGGGAAACCTTCGAAAAGAACCGGATCCACTGGAGCCGGGTCATCACAGGCCCTCTTCCCATCCGGCGCCTCACCAGATCGCAATACGACTGCCTGCGTGATGCCATCGCCCGATTCCGGATAGTCGAAGGCGATCCCTTCGCATCGCGTGGAGACCTGCCCGACGATGTGCGACTCCATTCGGCTCGCACCGTTCGATCCCTTGAACGCCACGGGTTCCTGGAAGCAAACGGACGCGGCGCTCTGCTCTGCACCGACATGGGCGCCCGGGCCTTCGAGGTTTTGCCCGCTGAGTAGATCCAGCTTTATCACTGCACGACCCTCTGCAGACGATGGATCTGCGCCGAGGCACGGCGACGGCGACCGAAGCGGGCCAGGATGCCCTCGCGCAGCAGTTGCACGATGGCGTCCTCGAGCGGTAGCCCGCGCAGGGCCGCCACGGCTTCTAGCACCTCACGCTCTCGATCAGTCAGCGACACCACAGATTCTTGTTTTTGCATTTCGGGTTACTCAAAAGTCCTGTCGTAGGCCGTTTGGCGCAGCGGGTCAGCCGACCCTCCAGAACTTGTTCACCCATGGCGTTTTCTCTGGCGCGACCAAAGAATGGCCCTCACCATGGAGAACCTCGATGGCCCGCTGAATCACTACCTCACGCACCAGCGTGGCCTCCTGTTCGCCCGTCAGCGCGCTAAACGCCTCCAGCAGCTGGGCCTCGTGGTCGTTCAAGCTGAGCTTGATGTGGTGCTTGCGGATGTACGTCGGATCGCGGTACACGGTCAGTCCTCCACCTTTTCAACAGGAGCGCCCTGGGTTTGCTTGCCGTACTTGAGATCCAGCACCAGCTCCCACGGCCTCGGGAGGCCGCGGGCCCGCCAGTTACTGACCACGTTCTGGCGCACGCCCAGAGCCTGGGCGAGCTTTCCAACGCTTCCGGCCCTCTGGATGGCTTGCTCAAGGATGCTCATGAGCTCGGATTATCACTGCAGTGTTGACTGTGTCAACACCTCAGTGAATCACCGTTGTGATGAGATCAAGAGGATGGACAAAACGATCGGAGAACGCCTCAAGCGCCTACGCAAGGAACGCGGGCTCACTCAGACGCAGCTGGCCCAGCTCGCCCGCATCGGGCAGAGCGCAATCGGGAACCTTGAGTCGGACATCCGCGGGTATGGCGCCAGCATCCTGGCCATTGCCGCCGCACTGGGCGTTTCCCCGGCCTACCTGCAACTAGAGACAAACGATCCTCGACCAGCTGCCACCAGCACTGTCGAGCCAAACGTAAGCCCTGCACCCTTTGGGTCGAATCGGATTCCTCTGATTGACTACGTGCGGGCCGGGCTCTGGGCGGAGGTAGCCGACCCCTATGCACCTGGTGATGCATCCGAGTTTCTCCTCACGGATCTTGACCTGTCTGGTAACGCATTCGCCCTTGAGATCAAGGGCGACAGCATGCTTCCCGAGTTTCGACCTGGCGACCGCATCATCATTGATCCAGCGATAACGCCGCAGCCTGGCGACTTTGTCGTTGCCAAGAACGGTGAGGATGAGGCGACCTTCAAGAAGTACCGACCGCGCGGCGCGAACGAACGCGGCGACATCGTGTTCGAGCTGGTGCCGCTCAACGAGGACTACCCCTCGATGCGCTCGGACGTGGCGCCCATCCGGATCGTTGGGACGATGGTCGAGCACCGGAAGTACAGGCGACGCGGGTGACCACCAAGGGCTGCATGGCCGAACCGCAGCATCAACCTAGCCGACAACTCGAAAAGGTAGATTTTTTACGTATGGCTATGCGTGGCGGCCTATAGCTTCGTGATTTTTTCAACATCAAAATCACTTCCGTGTTGATTCAAATAATCACTTGAGTGATACTCGCTCATCAGTTCAACCGAACCGAGGAGCGAGAAAAGTGCAGATTTCCACCGCCCGCAGCTACCGCTGCAGCTACCACCCGAAGGACCGCCTGGGCGTGCCCGACGCCTGCGAGGCCGGCGTCCTGCCCTTCATCCAGGTCAAGGCCCGCAGCGCTGAGGATGCCCAGCGCCGCGCCCACGCCGTCACTGGCTGCCCCATCGCCGCCGTCGAGCGCCTGGAGGCCGCATGAACGCCCGCACCTGCCCGCCCTGCACCTTGAACTGCGACCAGGGCCGCAGCTGCCCGGCCCGGTTGGCGATCAAGGCCAACCAGGTCAAGTCGGACCGTGTGGCTTTGATGGCCACCACGCCCACCGGCATCCGCATCGGGATCGCCCACCAGCCGCGCCTGGCCGCCGTCGAAGGCGATGGCCTGCTGCTGCAGGACGCCCTGCTGGAGGCGCGCACAGCCCAGCCGCTGCCTCTGCTGCAGCGCGTGGCCGGTGCCGTGTGGAGGTGGCTGTGACCGCCATCACCTTCCCGCAGCCGGCCGCGCCGGACCTGTTTGCCAGTGAGCCGGCCGACCGCATGGCCTTCACCGGCATCCTGGCCCGCGATGCCGAGATCCGCGTGAAGCCCGTGGGCAGCGACAGCCGCCTGATGCCGGTGCTGTGCCTGGACCTGCAGGACGTGGGGCCTGGCCACCACGTCCTGCACGCCGAGCAGGTCTACACCGAGGCCACCCGCAAACACGCCGAGGCTGCTGCCGCGCGTTTGCGCCGCGGCATGCGCGTGACCGTCACCAGCCCTCTCGATCACCTGCGGCTGTCCCTGCCGCACGTGGAAACCATCGCTCTCGACGCAACCACCTGAATGACCCGAGCCATCACTCTCATCGGCCTCACCGGCTTCGCCGGCCACGGCAAGGACACCGCCCGCTCCATCTTGGAGGAGCATGGATTCATCGGCCTGGCCTTCGCCGACCCCATCCGCCAGATGATCCGCCAGCTGCTCGACAGCGCTGGCATCGACACCGACTGCATGGACGTGCGCGAGCTTAAGGAAAGCACCATCCCCGAGCTTGGCGTGAGCTACCGCCAGATGGCCCAGACGCTGGGCACCGAGTGGGGCCGCTCGCTGCATCCGGACATCTGGCTGCGCCTGGCCGACGCCTTCATCAGCGACTGCTACGACGCCGACACCTTCAACACGCACTTCGTGGTGAGCGACGTGCGATTCCCGAACGAGGCCGACTGGGTGCGCGAGCGCGGCGGCGTTATCTGGCGCGTGGCCCGTCCCGGCATCGAGGCCGTGCGCCCGCATGCCAGCGAGTCCTCGGTCGACCTGATCACGCCCGACCTGGTCATCGACAACACCGGCACGATCGACGACCTGCACGCTGCAGTCGAGCGCGCCCTGCACACGCTGACCTGAGCCATGGCACGCAATCGATTCAAAACCGCGCGCCACGTGCGCACCGACCTGCTGGTGCGCAACCCTGTATTCCGCGCCCTGGGCCGTGATCCCATGACCAGCGGCCAGCAGGTCGACGTGGCCCTGTCCGCGCGCATCGCCTTCGAGGCGGTCCAGCGTGGCAAGGCCGTGCGCGACGACCGCGAGACCCTGGCCTGCGTGGTCAACATCGTCATGGTCCTGGCCGAGAAGCACTGCAGCCAGTCCGAACTCGATGTCGCGCTGGCCGCGCAGCAGGCCATCCTGCGAGCCGACGCCCGCAGCCTGCAGGGCACCCGCTGGAACTTCGACGGCGAGGGCCGGCTGGCTATGTTGGCCGCGCTGGACATCCACGAGCAGCAGATCGCCCTGCTCGGCAAGGCTGCCGTCACCGACGCCCTGATCGAGGTGCGTCAACGCATGACCAGCGGCCAGGTGCACCGCATCGTCCTCGAGGGCGAGGAGGCCGTATGACGACGCCGCACTACTGGAGCGAAGCTGAGCTGCAGCTGCTGCGTGAGCTCTACGCCGACCTGCACACCGATGACGTGGCTGCGCTGCTGCAGGTGACCAGCCGCCAGGTCTACGCCGCGGCCAGCCGCCTGGGCTTGCGCAAGTCGGAGGAATTCCTGGCCAGCGCCGCGGCCGGGCGGATCCAGCGTGGCAAGTCCGATCCACGCATGAAGGTCACGCAATTCCAGCCTGGGCTGACGCCCTGGAACAAGGGCACGTCATTCCATGCCGGCGGCCGCAGCACGCTCACGCAGTTCCGCGCCGGCCAGAAGCCGCCGACCACGGTCCCGGTGGGCTCCTACCGCATCGACGGCCAGGGCCTGCTGCAGCGAAAGATCGGCGAGGAGCCCGGCTGCAATTCCCGCCGCTGGCGCGGTGTGCACGAGCTCGTGTGGATCCAGGCCCACGGCCCGGTGCCTGCCGGCCACATCGTCGTATTCAAGCCGGGTCAGCGCACCGCCGTGCTCGAGGAGATCACGGTCGAGCGCGTTGAGTGCATCAGCCGCGCCGAGAACGCCCGGCGCAATCACCCCGTCAATCGCTCCCCTGAGTACGCACGCCTGGTGCAGCTCAAGGGCGCCATCACCCGTCAAGTCAACCGCATCGCGCGCGAGGCCGCGCACCCCACAGCATGAGCAGTCCCCACATCAACACCCTGCGCGAGCAGCTCCTGGCCACGCTGGCCGACCTTCGTAGCCGCGACAACCCCATGGACCCCGACCGGGCCCGCGCCATCGCCCAGGTGGCCGGCGTCCTGGTCGACTCCGCCAAGGTCGAGGTCGACTACGTCAAGGCCACCGGCCAGGACCAGGTCGGGTTCCTCGAGCAGCCGCAGATGCGCGAGCCCAGCCTGACCGGCTTGCCCAATGGCATCACGGCGATCACCCGCCACACCCTGCAGGGCTGAATCACATGATCACCGCCTTCACCTTCATGGCGCACCAGCTGGTGCGCGACGTGCTGCCGGCCCGCACGCCGGTCCAGCGACCTGGTCGTGCGGCCAGCAAAACCTCCGCGATCCGGGACCTGCTGCGCGAGCAGGGGCCGCTGACCTCCCAGGTCATCGCCGTCGAGCTCGGCCTGGACCGCCCTGCCCTGGTGGGCGCCCTGCTCAAGCATGACCTGGCCATTGGCCGCATCGTGCGCCGAGGCGACTGCTACGCGCTGAGCGACTCCTGGGAGGAGAGCTACCACCAGGAGGTGGCTGATGCGATCAAGCTGCTGCGCCGCCAGGGCTACCTGGTGCAGAGGGCAGACGCATGAGCATCCTGCAGATCTTCAAGCCCATGGCCGAGGCACAGCCCGCGGTAGAGCGCCTCGAGGACGTGCTGACGGACCTGGCGCGATACGGCCGGCCGCGCGTGGGGATGTACAGCGACGACGGCACCTGGCTGTGCGCGATGGACGTGAATATCTCGCCGATCGGGGCCAAATTTGAAGTCCGCAGCGACTTCAAGCAAACCACGCCGATGGCCGCAGCGCAGCAGTGCCGTGAGCGCCTGCATGCTGCCATCAAGTCGCTTGGAGGTCATGCATGAACCAGCGTTTCGACCTCGAGCTTCTGTGCGAGCAGGCCCGGGCACGCCTGCGCCGCAGCATCGCCATCCGCGCGGGCATCGCCAAGGCCCGCATCGCCGAATCCTTCCGACAGGGCGCCCACCAGGCCGAGCAGGCCACCAGGGCGCGGGAGCTTCCCAGGGAGGACCGCCATGGATGAAGTCGACCGCGCCACCGAAGAGGTGGATCGACTGCTGGCGGAAGCGATGCGCAATGCCCGCGCCGAGCTCGTGCCCGGCGAGCCTGGTGAATGCGAACTGTGCGGCGAGGATTCGCCGCGCCTCGTGCGAGGTGCCTGCGCACCCTGCCGCGACCGTCACAAGCTGCCCTGATCCGAAGGAGTCCCCATGATCGGAGATCAACCCACTGGAACCATCGACGGCGTCGTCATCAGCGCCGTCGCGCATGAAGGCCTGAGCGTGATGGTGCGCGGCGGCCGCGGGCGCCTGGCGGTGCTCGATGAAAACGGCCAGGTTGTGGCCGACGGCGACGACCTAGCCCTTGAGGTCGAGGCCGTGGCCATCAATGCCTACCGCAACCTGCTCAAGGGCCAGGGCCATCTGCGCGTGCTCAGCGCGCCGCTGCAGGCTCATGGGAGGCCTGCATGAAGGACCTGGAGCTCATGGAGCATGCGCTGCATGCCCTGCACGGCCTGCTGGCGCAGCCTGCCGGCGCCACCGCCCAGGATGCCTGCATGTTTCAGGCCCTGGCTGCTGCCGACAGCCTGCACCGGCGACTGGCCCGGCCGGCGCAGTACCTGCGCGATAACCCGCTGGGTGGGCCCGCCAAGGTGTTCGATGCGATGGCCGATGCCATCCGAGCCGGCGATGACTACCACCAGACGCTTGCGCGGTTCAACTATACGGAAGTCCACGGGGATTGCGATATGGGCGAGTTGTGCATTGGATGCATCCCGCGCCGTCCCGATGGCTCGTGCCCTAGCGCCCCGCCCCAGCGCCAGCCGCTGCCCGGAGACTGGAGCGTTTTCAACTCCGGTGCCGAGGTCGCGTCCGGCCTGACGTTTGAGGAGGCATGGGACTACATGACGCCCGAGCGACTGGAACGCGGCTGGTCGGCGGTGTGCGTGGTCAACAAGGACAACCTGCCTCTTGATGCCCCGCCCCAGCGCCAGCCGCTGACGGAGTGGATTGCTGTCGAGCAGCAACTGCCAAAGCCCGGCGAGCACGTTCTTGCAGTGTTTCGGTACAGCAGCGGCAGCCAGCGCGTGATCCGTGCAATGCACGCACCGCATCACACATTAAGTGAAGACGACTGGGGCGAGTTCATCACTGGTGCGGACTATGACGAGGCGACCGACACAACCTACTGGCCCGAGGGCTGGTACGAGTGCAACGAGAACGAGGAAACGCACTGGCATGTGACCGAAGAGGTCACGCACTGGATGCCGCTGCCCGCACCCCCAGCCGCCCACGGGATCGGAGGCAAGGCATGAGCTTTATCGAGGCCAGCTTCCCCAAGTGTGGACCGGACTGCACCCAATGCAGATTGCTGTGCAAGCGAGCGGACATGATCGACAGCACCTATGCCAGCAAGCTCGCTTTCATGATGGAGTGCCTGCTCGTGGACTACCACGGCAACTGGCAGGCCGCGTGCGACCTGCTGGACGAGTACAAGGCCGAGTGGGCGCAGATCAATCCGCCGCCACCAACATTCATGGGCGAGCCGATGCCGCCTGAGCGCCGTGAACGCCTCAAGGACTTGGCCCAAGGACGCAAGGTGCGGATCGGGGGTGACAAGTGACCCCGCTGATTGCCGAAATGGTCAAGATCGCGCCCGACCCGGAACTGATGCAGTGGTTCGATGCGTCGGCCATACCGCCTGAGCAAACCGTCAATCTGGATGTGGTCAACGACACGCCGCTGCCCTTCGACAAGTGCGCCATTGTCGGCATCGAGGGCGATGCAAAGTGGTTGATCTTGCTGAACCAAGTTGAGGATGTCGTGGGTTACACCGGCTTCACGCTGCATCGCGGACATCACACCACGCACCCGGTGTTCACGTACATCCGAACGCCAGATGGGGTGCGGGTGAATCCGCTGGCCGAAGAAAAAGACACCTACGATCCGCAAGTGACTCGCGGCCTGCTGGCGACCGTAGGCGCATGGTTGCGGTCCCTGTCACCCAGCTCTGTGGCGTACACCGCCACCGCCCGCAAGTCGCTTATCAACAGCAAGCGCGCGGCCAAGGGTAAAGGCCCGATTCTGTTCGACTGGCGCACCGTCAATGTAGAGCCAGCAAAGCCAAAAGGCGACCACCAAGGCGGGACGCACGCTAGCCCGCGCCTGCACGACCGGCGAGGTCACTGGCGCACGATTAAGAAGACCGGCAAACGCGTGTGGGTACGCAACTGCAAGGTGGGCGACGCCAGCAAGGGGGTGGTGTTTCATGACTACGCAATCAAGGAGGCAGCATGACCCAACAACCGACCGCCCTGCGGCTGCTGAACGTCTTTGGTTACAACAAAGATGGATCGCTGTTTTGGAAAACGAAGGCCGGAAACGGACGGATTGCGGCGGGCACGTTGGCTGGCTACCCGACAACCTGCGGCGGCCGAAAAGTGATGTACCAAAAGAAAGCGTACTGGGTTCATCACATCGTCTGGCTAATGCACAACGGCAATCTCCCTACGCAATTCGTAGATCACATCAATGGTGATAGGTCGGATAACCGGATCGAAAACCTGCGTCTATGCAGCCAGTCCGAGAACATGCAAAACCGCAGCCGTCACGGCATCGGCGAGTCAAATCTGCTCGGAGCGCACAAGCGCCGAGGCGGAAAGTGGGAGGCCGCGATAACGCTTCGCGGACAGAAGCAATGGCTTGGCGTTTTTAGCACCGCCGAAGAGGCTCACGCCGCGTACTTGTCAGCAAAGAAATGTGTTCATCAATTCAACCCGGAGCCGAGGCCATGAAAGATGTTCATGAAGAACTGCGCCGCCTTCATGCGGTCAACGAGAAGCTGGTGGAGGCGCTGGAGGACATCGCACACCGCCTTGAAGGCTCGCGCATCTGGGGCGGCATGGACTGGCACTACAACCCGCTGCACCCGATCCACTACTTGCCCGCACGGGACAACGCCCGCGCCGCCATCGCAGCCGCAAAGGAGCAAGCATGACCTATCGACCCACTGAATTTGAAGTGGAAAACAACGACGGCATTTGCCTAGAAATCAAACTCAATCCCGAATGTCCGGTGGACAAGGGTGGAAATGTTTGGTTTGAAGTGTCTCAAGATTCGGCAAGCATTGTCGTGACTCTTGGCGCATTGGAGATGCTCGTAGATGCGGCAAACGAACTTTTGGCGGGCCTACGCGCAAGGGAGCAAGCATGACCAGCGAAGACATTCTGATGATGGCGCGGGAGGCGGGGGCTGCGATGCTTTTGGAAGACACTCCGGCAATCTTCGGGGCCGAAGCCATTGAACGATTCGCCGCCCTTGTCGCCGCAGCCGCGAAAGCGGAAGAGCGGGAGGCGTGTGCGAAGGTGTGCGAGGCATTCCGAGACAAATTCTCAATGTCCTGTGCGGCCGCCATCCGCGCTCGCAGATCATCCTGAACACTGATTTCCCCAATGAAAAGGCCCGCATCTGCGGGCCTTTTTCATGGGCGCGGGAAGCGTATATATACGCTTCGCTTCGGGCATCCGAGTGATACCATTCCTATACGAGGGGGACGTTCCTGCTCAATGCTCATTCGGGGGCCTATGTCTGGAAGGGTTTACAGCTATTTGCGATTTTCGGATCCCCGCCAGGCGGCGGGTTCAAGTGCTGACCGCCAGGCCGCCTATGCGGCGAAGTGGGCGGCCGAGCATGGCCTGGTGCTGGATGAGTCCCTGAGCCTCAAGGATGAAGGACTGTCCGCCTACCACCAGCGTCACGTCAAGAGTGGAGCGCTGGGAGTGTTCCTGCAGGCGGTCGAAAGTGGAATGATCAGCCAGGGATCTGTCCTGGTCGTGGAAGGCCTCGATCGCCTATCGCGGGCCGAGCCTATCCAGGCGCAGGCCCAGCTGGCGCAGATTGTAAATGCCGGCATTACCGTGGTCACGGCCAGCGACGGAAAGACTTATAGCCGGGCGACCCTCAAGGCCAACCCGATGGACCTGGTCTATAGCCTCCTGGTCATGATCCGGGCCCACGAGGAGTCCGATACCAAGTCGAAGCGGGTTACCGCCGCCATTCGCAAGCAATGCGAGGGCTGGGTGGCCGGCACGTTTCGCGGGATCATCCGCAACGGTAAGGACCCGGCCTGGTTGCGGCTGGTCGACCCATCCACGCCCGGGGCGGGGAAGTGGGAACTGATTCCCGAGCGCGTGGCCGCCGTGCGCAAGGGCATCGAGCTCTACTCGATGGGGTACGGGGCCGGCAAGATTGTCGAGGAGCTCACGCGGCTGGATCTGCGCATGACCGACCGCGGCCCCAGCGCGCTGCAGATCTACCGGGTGATCAAACAGCGAGTGCTTCTCGGCGAGAAGGAACTGCAGGTGGGCGGTGAGACCTACCGGTTGGCCGGCTATTACCCACCGATCCTCACCGAGGTCGAATGGGACGACCTGCAGGCCATGGGCTCTAAGCGGACCCGCCAAAAGGTACGCGGCGAGCTGCCGCATGTCGTCAGCGGCCTGGGTATCCTGCACTGCGGGTACTGCGGCGGCGCCATGGTGGGCCAGAACATGCTGCAGCGCAGCCGGCTGCCCGACGGCAGGGTGCGGGATTCGCACCGGCGACTGCGCTGCGTGGCCAACTTCCACGGGGATGGCTGCCGCGGCGGTGGCGGCTCGTGCTCGAGCGGCCCCGTGGAGCGGGCCCTGATGGCCTACTGCTCGGACATGATGAACCTGCGCGCCCTGCTTGGCGGTGACAGGGCAACCGAGCCCAGGGCTCGCCTGGTCAAAGCCCGTGCCGCACTGGCGGACGTGACCACCAAGCTGGAGCGCCTGATGGCGGTCATCTTGGCCGACGACTCTGGCGCCGTGCCGGCATCGTTTGCCGCCAAGGCCCGCGAGCTCGAGCAGCTGCAGGGCACCACCCAGGCCCAGATCGAGGAAGCCGAGCGCGACCTGGCCGGCGCTGCCCGCATCAGCCTCAAGGGTGCCGATGAGATCTGGCGCACCCTGGCCGCCGGCGTCGAGGCCCAGGACTATGACGCCAGGATGCGCGCGCGCCAGCTGGTGGGCGAAACTTTCGAGCGCATCGTCTTGTACTGGAAGGGCCTGCGCCCGAGATCCACGCCGAGGGGCCACATGGACCTGATCTTGATTGCCAAGGGAGGCGTCTCACGCGCCCTGCGAATCACGCCGGACGGCAAGTGGACCAGCGCTGAGGACGTGACGCTGGCCGCGTAGCGCAAAAAAACCCCCACGACCTTCCCGCCGTGGGGGTATGAGTGGCCGGGCGGAAGAACCTGCGAAGAACACCCGGCATGGAGACAACTTTTCAGCGCGGCCAGGCCTCCAGCAGCGCCTGACGCTTCGCCCGCTCGCATCCGGCCGACCCGATCCATGCGACCGCCCACTCGGCCAGGTCGCGGGCAGTGGCCTCGCTGACCAGGTCAGGCGGGGTCGCGCAGCGGCTGCTCAAGGCCACAGGCGGCGGCTCGATCCGAGCGGGCACAGGCGGCGGCGTCGTTGAGCACGCGCACAGCAGCAGGGCCCACGAGACAAGCATCCAGGTGAGCGGTCTCACGATGGATCTCCTTCACGGTGGTAACAATGAATCGGTCTCGGGCCTCGGCACTGACGGTGTAGCGCAACTCGGCCGCTCGCTGCAGCTCACGAATGCGCACAACCTGGTCGTCGGCCGCTTGCCGGGCCTCCGCCTGGGCGCGGGCGTAGCCGCGGCCCTCGTAGTAGGCCGTCAGGCGCCACCAGCCCGCCACGGCTGCCGCAGCGCCCAGCAGCACCAGGACGACGCGCGCCAGCAGGCTCACAGCATCACCCCGACAACCTGGCCGCGGGCAGTCTTGTGGAAGTCATCCCAGGTCTCGCGGTGCGGGCGCCCCGGGCGCCAGGTGCGGTAGGCGTACAGGCCCCAGGCACCATCCGCGTCGTCCACGCTGGGCAGCACCTTGGGATCGGTGAACAGCAGCAGCCGCGCCAGGCCGGCGGCCAAGACATCGTCCTGCTCGATGGCCTGCCAGATGTCCTCGGGCTTGAACGGCACACGCCGGGCAGCGCACAGCTGCGACAGCCAGAAGCGGCTGGCCTGGTGCTGATATACGCCCCACACGCCGCCGCCCTTGGCCTGGCTGCCCAGCTCGAACTGCCAGAAGCCGCGCGCCGGGCCCTTGACGTAGGGCTGCCCGGCGATCTTTTGGAAGCGATGCATGAAGCGGCTCTCCTGCAGGCCGATGGCCAGCAACAGCACCCGCGAGCGTGGACAGTCCATGGCCTTGGGCAGCAGGGCCAGGGCGGGATCGATGGCCGTGCGATTGATAGAGGCGAGCAGGATCATCAGCCCTCCTTTACGCGCGTGCGGATGATCAGGACCGCGAACCCCAGCAGCACCGAGGTGCCGGTGAGGGAGGGCTTGGGCTCGCCCAAGAAGATCACGGCCACGCCCGGCTCGATGCCACAGACTGCAATGATGGGCGCAGCCAACTCGCCCGCCGAGCCCAGGGCCAGCAGCAGCCAAGCCACGGCCTTAAGGGACTCGACCAGGCGCGTGTGCGAGCACAGGCCTGCACGCAGTGGCGCACTGCGCTCGAGCTTGTTCATGGCCTCGGCCAAAACGACCAAAGCCGCGGCCCAGTTGATGACGATCAGCGCCGCGGTCATGCGTCACTCCGCTGGACAGCCTGGCCGGTCGGGTCGTCCGGCGTGAGTTTTCGGATGGCGCCGAGCAGCACCCGCTGGGCTCCACCGCCAACAGCGAATGCCGCGCCGAGCATGTAGGGATCGGTCAGGCCCGCCACCAGGGAGACCATGGGCGTGAGATAGCCCGCCGTGAGGCTGCTGGACAGAGCCACGAACATGCGGCGCAGCGTGGTGCGCACCAGGTGGCGCCAGGTGTCGCCAGTGGCCGGCACGGAGTCCAGCAGCACGATGGCCACCAGGGCGCCGGCGAAGCCCGCGATCAGGACATCGGCGCGCAGCCCCAGGGGCACACCGAAGGCCGTCAGGGCCGGCACCGTCGCCGCGGCTGCGGCCAGGGTGACGGCGGTGGTGGAGGTCGGTTCAGGCATCCAGGATCCTCAGGTGATGTCGGCCTGGCGCATCGACGGGGGCAGTTGCAGGCGCTTGACCTCTGACATGTAGGCAGAGTGGCAGTGCGCTCGCTCGTGGCCCAGCGTGAGGATCAGGAACAGCGCATCGATCACCGGCCGGAAGATCCGCCCGAAGATGCGGCCCTCGCACTCGACGCGCCAGGCCGCACTGGACAGGGTCTCATCCGGGTAGCCGGCGCCGAGCGTGCCCCACACGTAGAGCAGCTGGTCGACCGCCATCAGCATGTGAAGGATGCGGCGGCCGATGCTCACAGCGCCGCCGCCTGTATGAACAGCTGGTCAAGCTGCTCGGCCGTGAGATCCAGAGCCTCAGACAAGTTCGATACCCAGGCCGAATCGCGGTCGATCGTTTGGGCGTACTCCCATTCGATCTGCGCCGCGCGCCGGTGCGTCGCGTCGGGAATCGCAGCAAGGGCTGCGTCCACCTGGTCGAGCAGGCCGGCGCCGAGTAGGGCCAGGCGGCCCTGGCGCATGGTGACGGAGCGAGGCATGCGTGTCGGCGCGGGCGGCATCGAAGACGCCGGAAAGTCATCGGGCAGCGCATCTAAAACTTCTCCGCGACCCACTACCGAGAATGGCAACTCCGCGCCATCGCATCGATAGCGATCATCTAGCACCTCGATGACCTCATGCGGGCCAAACAAGCCCGCCGGAGTAATCAGCTTTTTCATACGCAGGACACCCTCTCAAAGATGATCTTGGAACTATTCGAGCCGTTGCTCATCATCCAAACCGCCTGAGCAGACTCACGATCAATATTTCCAGACGCCGAGATCGAAGGCGTACCACTGGCCGCAAGAACCGGCTTAAACGCCGTGCCAGTAAAAGAAGTTTTGTTCTGACCGTAATAGCCGATGGCGTAGGTCGCACCGCTGGCCCCCTGTAGATGGGTAAGGGGGCGAGTCTGCATTAACGAAAGATCTGACCCACCGTTATAGAAGGGCGCATAGTCAATCTTGTCGTTCTGCGGTGTCTTCCCGAAACGAATCGGTATGTAACTTCCGGCGACGGGATTGTTACCGCTGATGCCAACCCACTGCGCCGACGCCACGTAAGCATCCTGAATAAGTACGCTATTGGCGCCGACCGCCACTAGGCCCGCCGTGTTATTGGTCCCGTTATCCCAGCCAGAAGCTGCGACTTGAATCGAGGTGCCAACAACCAGGGCGCCGGCGTTATCCGTCATCACATTGGCCACACACAGCGACCCGGTATTTCCACGAACGACCATTAGCATCTGGGTGCCGAATACCTCGGCACACACAAACTTGCCAACAGCCGGAAGGCTTGAAATAACAGTCGTCGCTGCGGTCGCAGTCGCAGTCGTTCCAGAGATAGACACGAGCGTGCCGACAACCGTTGAACTGCCGGTGCAAACCGCGACAAAAAAGCGCGACCCGACAACACGAACAATTGGATCAATGTCGCCCAGAGTCCGCGTTACCGACGTACCGAAACCGACCGTCGTGCCGCTAACTGTTACCGGCAAGAACACATAGGAAGACGTGCCGGTGTTACCGGCAACGAGCAGCGCGAGCGTCGAGCTGTAGGGGAGGATCGCAAAATACATGGCCGTAGCGCTCGTCGAGGCCTCAGCGCCCACGGTGACAGTCGTTCCCGAAACAGAGATTGCATTGAAGTAGCAACTCGCACCAGAGGGCCCACCAACAAGCCAAGAGCTTCCGACGGCTGCAATATCGTTAACTGCATTCCACGTAGTAGTGAAAGTCGCGGCCGTACCAACCGAGATCGTGGTCCCCGAGAATGAAAGAACGACAGCCTCACCGGCCGCCGGCAAGGTTCCTGACTTGCTTACAACCAGCGCCCGCGTGGAATCAATCAAGGCGACAACAAAGGACGGCGCACTAGAGCCGACACTTCGAACTAGGGTGAAAGCCCCGAAGGTGTTGGTCGTCTTGTTGTAGATCACGGCCCCCACTCGGCCCGTAGTCCCCGTGTAAGAACAGGTCAGCAGCACCCGATCAGCGTCGATCGTCAGGGTGCGCAACTGATAGATGCCTGTGGCAGTCCCGCTGATCGTCAGTTCTGAAGACGCCGTTACCCCGACCGGATTTGTTCCAAGCAGGCCCCACACACCGGCGGCCGAAGTGTTGTCGGTCAGCGAGCAGATGCTGTAGGCACCCACGTCGATAAAGCCCAGCAAAGTGCCCGCCGCGTTGTTAATTAGCATCGGGTACGGACCGGCGTTGTAGAAGGCAAACACAGTGACCCCCTTTTGAAGGGTCGTTGCATTTGGCAACGTCACGCTCTGACCGCCCGCCGTCGCCGAGACCGACTGCATCGACGCACTCGATGACGTAAGGGTGATCGAGCCGGTGGACGTGGCGCCGCCGCCGCCCAGCACGGCCAACGAGGCCCAAACCGGGGGGACACCCGCGCCCGCCGACGTGAGCACCTGGCCACTCGTGCCAGCTGCGCCCGCGAGCGTCAGCCCACTGGTGATGTTGGGAGCCTGCAGGGTCTTGTTGGTGAGGGTCTCGGTGCCGGTTTTCGTGGCCACCGCCGAGGCAGTCAAATCTACATCGACGGTAAGCGTTTTCGTCGTCGTGCCACCGGTCGCCGTAAAGCCGACCGCCTGGTCGGTGATGCCAGTGCCAGGTGCGCCACGAACACCGGCGAGCGACAAATTCCAGTCTGCGTAGGTGCCGGAGCCTCCCGTGGACTGCACGTTCAGGACCAGCGAGGTGCCCGAGTAGGACACGACCTGGCCGAACATGAAGTTCGCCGCGTTGGCCTGGCTGACTGCAGTCATCCAGATGCCCGCGGTGTACTGCTCGCCGCTTTGCGTGGAGAACGTCTTGTTGCCTATCCCGATGGTGATCGAGCTGGTGGACGTGCCTGAGAACGCCGCCGCCATGGCTGCTGCCGCTGCTGCGCTGGCGCTTGCGGCCGTCGCGCTGGCCGAGGCCTCGCTGGCCTTGGTGGTGGCGATCCCGGCCTGCGTGGTGGCCGTCGTGGCCTGCGTCGTAGCGATGCCGGCCTGGGTCGTCGCAGTGGTCGCCTGGGTCGCGGCGGAAGCTGCAGCCGCATCGGCTGCTGCGCCGGTGGCATTGGCCTGCGTGACAAAGCCGTCGAGGGCCGCCACCAGGGCGAAGGCCTTGGTATTGAAGGTCGCTTGTGTATCGGTCGGCTGCGGTGCCGGCGGGAGTGCTGAGATGGTCATGTCAGGTTAGGCCTTCGATTTCGAGGTTGCAGTCGGCATAGGTCGGGTACGAGATCAGGATGTCGAACGACTTGTAGAAGCCGAACACCACCGCAGCCTCGTAGTCGCTCGATCCCACCCACAGGCAAGGGACGGCGCGCACTTCGGCCAGGAAGTTCTGCAGGTCATCGACCTGGCTGGACTCGAGCACCAGCTCGAACGCGGCGCGCTTGGCATAGGCCCGCACCACCAGGGTGGTGTCGCCGAACTCGTTGGTCTCGCGGCGCGAGTAGTCCTGGATGCCCACCCGGGCGCCGGCGCGCAAGGTCAGGCCGAAGCGCTGTTCCTGGCCGAACACGATCACGCCCACCGCCAGGGAGGCACTGCCCACCAGGTCGATGACCAGGTCGGCGTTGGGATAGCTGGGCAGGCCCGACACCACGAACTGGGTCGGTGCACGCTTTTGGCCGAAGAACCAGGCCCACCAGCTGCTGGCCAGGGGCACACGCGAGAAGTCGGCGGTCTGGTCGAACACCGTGCCGTAGGTTGGGTCGATCAGGCGCACGCGCACAGAAGTCGCATTGCTCACATTGAGCACGGCCACGGTGTTGATCGCCTCGCCGGGGCGCAGCGTGTAGCTGATGCTGCTGGCCTGCGTGGTCTGCGTGGAGTTGCTGGTGTCCAGCACGCGCCAGCGGTTGGTCGGGCCAACCTCGATCCACCAGGCCGGCGAAGTCACCGGGTCATGGTTGGTGTTGCTGGCCTGCAGCGACTCATAGACCTTGTGGGTGGAGGTCAGGATGACGCGCGCGCCCAGGGCGTAGGTGGTGCCCGAGCTCCAGGCGGCGTAGTCGGTCTCGGGCACGGTGGACGACACCAGCATGGCGTCGGTCACCTGGACCGGGCGGACGATCAGGAGGGAGGTGTCGCTCATGCGGTAACTGCTCGCGTTTCGGGCATGCCGTCGCCGTCCCAGCGCTCGAGCAGGCGGGTCATGCGCGCCTGCAGCTCGGCCATGGCACGGGCCTGGGCCCGGTTGTCCTCACGCAGGGCGCGCACCTCACCAGCGACCTCCTGGCCGCCGTAGAGGAGGTTGGCGGTCTGCGTGGCGTTGAAGATCCGCGAGGGGCCCGTGAGCTCGAGCTCGGGCCCGTTCTCGCCGACGATGCGCAGGCCGCCCGCATGCAGGCCGCCCGTGGCGAAGCCCGGCGCGATGCGCTGCTCGTCCCTGCCGTAAAGCTGGTAATGCAGCGCGGCGAACTGGTCTTCGCTTAGGTTGATTGTGCTGGCCAGGTTCGGGTCGGTGAAGCGGTTGGCATAGGCCGCAGCCACGTCGGGGTAGCGATCGAAGTAGCTTTGCTTGTTGGCCACGACCGCAGCGGCGGCCTGCTCGGTTCCCATGGCCAGGTTGAGGTTGCGGATGGCATCCTCGACCGACATCACACTGTTGTCGATGCCGCGCAGGGCATCCAGCTGCGACTGGGCCGTCGCCAGCACGCCGTCCAGGGTGCTCAGCTGGGCCTCTGCCAGGCTGAGCTGGGTCTGCGCGCTGTCCAGCTGGTCACCGGTCAGCATCTGCAGCTCCTCGAGGCTGCCGGCCAGCGCCAGCTGGTCTCGGCGCAGCGCCTGGGAGGTACTGTAGTTGTCCGAGGTCAGGCCCGAGCGCACGGCGGCGATGGCGCTGGCCAGCTGGTCCTGCTCGGGCAGATAGCCGGTCGAGCGCGCCGTGGAGATCGCCTGGGCGATGAAGTCCCGGCCCTGGGCCGCGGTCATGCCGGTGCCGCTCTCACCGCGCAGCTGGGCGATCTGGTCCTTGAGCAGGTCGAAGACCCCGGTGATCGCCTTGACGTTCTCGGCAGCCAGCTCGCGGGCCGTCTCGGCCAGCTTGCGCTGGGCATCGATCGAGCGCTTGAGGGTCTCGAACGCGCGATCCGTCGCGTCCTTGGCGGCGGACAGCAGCTGCTCGGGCGTCGGCCCCAGGCCAGACACCGCCGCCACCGCCGCATCGGCCGCCGTGGCAGTGGCTGCCCGGGCAGCCTCCGCGGCCTCGGTCACCGAGTCGGTCACCGACGCGAAGGCCGAGGACAGGCGCAGCAGCGAGGCCACCAGCTCCTCATTGCCGTCGGCGATGGCCGCCTCAACCTGGGCGCGGTAGGCCAGGCGATCGGCCGGCAGGGCCAGGCCCAGCTTGTCGAATTCCTTGGTCAGGCGCTGGGTGACCAGGTCGGCCTTTTCAGCGGCGCTGTAGAAGTTGTCGTAGTAGGTCGTCAGGCTGCTGCTCAGGGCCTCGAGGCCACCAGCCAGGTCGATCAGCTTGGCGGTGGCATCGAACGACCATTGCGCCAGGTCGGCGAACGGCAGGTCGGCCACTGCGGTGCGCAGCTGGCCCACCGCGCTCACCTGCTGCTCGATGGCAGTCAGCAGCTGCGTGGTGGCCCCATCGGTCAGGGACTCGACATCCACGCCCTTGAGCTTGTCGGCGATCGCCTGGGGGATGTCAGTGGCCGCCTGCAGGGCCTGCAGCGTGGCCTGCTTGAGGTCCGTGGTGAAGTTGGCCAGGGCGGTGGCGGCGTCCGGGCTCTGCGTGCTGTAGGCCTCGAAGAACGTGCCGTCGTAGTTGGAGCCGGTGCCGTTCTCGCCGAAGGTGGCGCCGCTGGCCAGGGTGCCACCGGCCAGGACACCGCCGCGGCCCTTGCCGCTGGTCTCCAGGCCCGCCTGGAAGCCGATCACCATGGCCGTGCTGCCCATGTCGGCGAACAGCCGGTTCAGGCCGCTCACGGTGCCACTGATCGCCGACTTGACCTGGTCGGCCGCCAGCTCGCCGCCGGACGGGCCGCGCACGAAGGAGGTGGCGCCCGTGGCGTCGGCCGTGTAGTAGCCGCCGCCTCGCGTCTCGCCCTTGGTGGCCTGGGCCACGGCCATGATGGCCAGGGCCGCGGCCACGTAGGGCATGGCCGCCGCCACCGACGATCCCATGCTGGCCAGGGTGCCGCTGGCGGCCGTGGCCGTGCCACCGGCCTGGGCCGCTGCCAGGGAGGCCGCCGAAGCCGAGGCCGCGTCGCCCGTCACAGCCGTGGCCAGTGCTGCGTTGCCAGCCGACTGGCCCAGCACGGACCCCACCGCATTGCCCACGGTGGCCGAGTAGCCCGTGCTGGCCAGGTTGTAGAGGTTCGAAGCGCTGGAGGCGCCGTTGACCAGGCTGAGGATGTTGCCGCCGGCCGCGTTACCCGTGCCGCCCAGGATCGAGCTGATGCCACCGCTGACGGGAGAAAGCACCGCCTGGATCACCGGGCGCAACACCATGGTCTTGAACATGTTGACCAGGGTGGCCTTGAAGTTGTCCGCGAAGCCCTTGCCGTCCTCGAAGCCGCGCATCAGGGCATTGGTCAGGGCATCGCCGATCTGGTCGGCGGTCTTTTCCCAGGCCTCGGCCGCCTCCTGGGCGCCCTTGGCGGCCGCTTCCTTGGCCTCGAGGCCCTGGGTGGCGGCGATCAGGCGCTTCTGGGCGGCGATGCGCGCATCGATCGCCTCGAGCTCCTCGCCCGCGGCGGCCATGCTGATGCGAGCCTCCTCAAGCTTGGCCAGCTTGAGCTCCTCGATCTGGCTCTTGAGCAGGCCATAGGTGCGCAGCTGCTCCTCGGCGGCGCCCGCCGCGCGGATGGCATCGGCGACCACGTCCTGCTCGGCGCGGGCGTAGTCCTCCATGATCCGGCGCGAGTCCTCCTGGGACTTCTTCAAAGCCTCAGTTGCATCGGCTTGGTCCTCACGCGCCTGGGCCAGCGCCGCCGCATAGATGATCTGCTCCTGCTGCTGGCGGGAGAAGGCCGCCCAGCTCGGGTCGGCCTGGATTTCGCGCAGCCGCGCCTGGGTCTTGGACAGGCCCTCGGCCTTGGCCTGGGCATCCCCAGCGACACGAGCGAAGTCCTCAAGGCCCTTGACGTAGTCACGCGCAACCTGATCGGCAAAGGCGTCGCGCATTTCCTTGAGCGCCTTGCCCGCCGCATCATCCGGTCCAGCCACAGCCGCCACCTTGACGGTGTCGGGATTGACAGATCCGCGACCGGCGCCAGCCTGGCTGGTCAGGAACTCGGCGAGCTGCTTTTCCAGTTCGATGCGTTTTTGCACCAGCATGTTGCGGCGCTGGTCGGTCAGGTTGCCACGCTCGAGCGCTTGGTTGACCAGGGTCAGCTCCTTGCTGAGGTTCTCATAGCGGTTGACCTGGCTGTCCACGTACAGGGCGCCGGCGGCCGCGCCGATGCCAAGTAGGGCCAGCGTGATCGGGTTGGACGCCATGGCCGCCGTCAGGGCCAGGAAGGCCGTGCGGACCCGGCCGATGTTGGCCGCCACGACCAGGAGGCCAGCCGCAGTCGCCGCGCCAGCTACAGCACCCAGAGTTGTCTTGATGGTGTCCGCGTTGGACTCAATAGCCTCGCCCAACGTCGTCACGGCCGATGCCGTACCCTGCAGGGCCTTGGCCAGGGACTGGGATGCGCCGGTGGCGGTATCCAGCTGCCCAGCAGCCACCGTGGCCGCGTTTTGCAGGACGGTGAAAGCCTGGCTCACCGTGACCGTGCTACTGGCCACCTCGCTGGCCAGGGTTCCGCTTTGCGAACGCAAAGCCTCAATGACCTTTTGAGCCGTGAGCTGGCCCTCCTGGCCAAGCTCGCGCAGCTTGCCGATCGGGATGTTGAGCCCATCGGCGAGCGCCCGCGCCAGGCGCGGGGTCTGCTCCATGACGGAGTTGAGCTCCTCGCCGCGCAGCACGCCACTGGCCAGGCCCTGGCTGAGCTGCGTGAGAGCGGCCTGCGCCGCCTGAGCGCTGCCGCCGCTGATGGTGACCGCGTTGCCGATGGTCTCGGTCAGCTGCAGCAGCTGCTGCTGGGAAAGTCCCAGCGAATCGGATGCACGCGCGATGCTGGCAAAGGTGCCGCCCAGCTCGGTGAAGGACACGCGGCTGCGCTGGGCGATCTCGAACAGCGCTCCATAGGCCTCGGTGGCCTGGCGCGCGCTGCCGGTGGCCAAGCGCAGCTGGTTCTGCAGCTGCGTGACGGCATCGGCCGCTTGCACGAAGGCACGCACCGACACGACGCCGGCCAGCGCACCCGTCAGCCCACCGATGGCGTTGCGCACGCCGCTGGCGCTGATGCCCAGCTGCTCAACGCCTGAGGCGACTCGACGCAGCCCGCTCTCGGTCTGCTGGACGCCATCGAGCGAGAGCTTGATTCCGATGCCCGTGGTTGCCATCAGTTATCGCCCTGGCACCGACGGTCCTGCCGGTGCGGATTGTTCACGTTCGCGCTGCTCAGCCCACACCTCGAGGGTGGCGCGCTCGCAGGCACAGATGCCGACGAAGGCACTGCGGCGGTCGTCGGGTTGGACCTCTTCGAGGTAGGCACGCACGCCGGCGTAGTCCAGGCCGGTCGGGCCAGCCATGCCGACGCGCCATTGCGTCTGCACCCCCTGCCAGCACTGCCAGGCCTGCACGTTGTCAGGCCACAGGTGCAAATCCTGGTCACCTTGCGGCTGCTCGAACATGCCCATAGCCTGCAGGTGCGCAGTCCAGGCATTGCTCGAGTCGGGGACGTTTTCATGCTTGGCGTCCTGGGCTATGGCTCGCGCGACCGCGGCTAGTTTTTTTCCTTGGCCCCGACCTCGGCCATGTAGGTGCGCAGCATGATCGCGGCCACACCCGGAATACGGCACAGCAGGCGCAGGTTGGCCTCGGTGTACGTCAGCGGCTTGTCGTCGTCACCTCGCACCTGCTCCCAGTCCTCGATGACCTCCAGCAGGAAGTCTGCGATGCTCGAGTCGGAATCGCTGCGCAGCTTGGACTGGATCTGCTCGGAGTCCAGGCGCGTGCAGGTCAGCCCGAAGGTGAACGGTTGGTCGACGCCGTTTTCGTCCTTGATGGATCCCTTGACCCGGAACTTGACGGTGTTGCTGATGACGATCTTGATAGCCATGTGGGTGCCCGATGGTGAATAGGTGCCCGAGGAGTGAGGTGCGCGGCGTGGCAGGTTCGGGGCCGACCTGCCCGGTGGCTCTCACCACCGTGCCGCGCATAACCGGAGATCAGGCGTAGCTGATGAATCGGCCGATGAAGGTCAGCGCGGCGTTGACCGTGTTGGCCTGGTTGCGGTTCATCTGCGGAGCCTCGGAGACCGACAGGTAGCCGTAGGCGTAGGCCGTAGCGCCGCCGGACAGGACCAGCTTGAAAGCAACCTTGGTCAGCGAGCGGGCCAGGTCCAGCATGGTCTGGTAGTTGGCGTTGCTCGGGTCATGGCCCATCGACACGGTCATGCTCATGGCGTTGAAGCCGGTGGGCACGTTCAGGTCGTTGCGCTTGGCCAGGGGGGAGATCGTGGTGAAACGAGCATCGCCGCCGCTGGTGCTCACGCCCAGGACCTGCGGGATCTCGACCCAGGTCGAGATTTTCTGGACCGAGCCCGTGCCGCTGCCAGCCGAGAAGAACGTGGTGTTGGTGGTGTTCAGGCCCAGCAGACTGAACGTGTCGGCGGTCAGCTGGTCGACCTTGAACACGGAGTCGGTCGCATCCTCCCAGCCGGAGGTGAACAGGACCTCATCGTTGTCGACCAGGCCGTGCGCGACGGAAGTCGCCACGGCGGGCGAGGCGTTGGAGATGGCGGTCACCGACTTGGCGGCGCCCAGCGTCGAGCTGAAAAACAGCTTCGAGCCTTCGGGGAAGTAGTAGCTCATGATGAATCCTCAGAACGTGTTACCCGCCGTGCGCTGGCGGGCGGAAAGGGTCAGGACGGCGCAGACGGTCTGCTCGCCGTCGGCGTCGAAGTCATAGGCCACCTGCAGCGGCTGCAGCACCACCACCTGGCCGCCCAGGGTCGGGTCGGCCAGCAGGCGCTGGTACACAGCTGCCAGCAGGGCATCGACCGCCTGGTCGGGTGCGGCCAGCGCGCTGGCGCGGGCGTAGCACTCGATGGCGATCGTCGTGCTCCAGGAGAACGGGTAGCCGGTGGTCATCTCACCCTCGAGCACTTCGCTGGCCACGGGTCGCACCACCACCGCAGTGGCAGTAGCGGCCGAGACCGGGCGAAGGCGCACGCGGGCGACCTGGGGGGCAATCGCGGGCGCCGCCTGCAGTGCCTGCAGGACGGCGGTGACCGCGGTGTTGACGATGGTCATGCCATCACCTCCAGCAGCAGCCGGCTCATGCCGGTGCCATCGGGCTGGTGGGCTGCGACGTAGTAGGTCACGCCGCTGACCACCAGCTGCTGCCCCACGGGATCGCCGACCACGCCGGCCGAGGCCAGCGTGTAGGTCGGCTGAGTGCCAGCCATCCCGATGCCCACATCGCCGAGCGCGAACCCGGCGTCGAAGACACCGACCACAGCCGCGCCATTCAGGACGCCGGGCGTCCCGAAGTCGGCGAAGAACGTGGTCAGGTCTTCGGTGAACACGATGCGGGCCTCTACTCGGATCAGGTCGTCAGGGCGTCGACCATGGTGGCGAAGGACTCGACATGGCGGATGGCCACGTCCACGTCCTGCAGGGCGACCACGCGGACGGTGCCGGCGGTGGAGCCCGTGTAGGGATCGACCATCAGGTCCAGGCTGCCCCACATGCCGATGACCAGGTCGGCGAAGTTGCCGAAGATCGCAGCCGAGCACACGCCAGAGCTGGTGCCCTTGGTCAGGTTGGAGGGCACAGCGTTGGTGACCGCGGCGCGGTAACCGTTAACGGGCGTGTCGCTAGCCTCCCAGATGAAGCCGTTCTGGCCCGAGACCTTGGAGGTGCCCTTGAGCTTGCCGCGCACCTTGGCGTTGGTCAGGTAGGCCAGGCTGCCCACGTCGGCATTGGCCACGGCCACGTCAGACTCGAGCTGGATGATGTTGGCCCAGCTCGGTGCGGCGCCGTTGGTGCCACCGATGACGGTCGGGGTGACAGCGGTCAGGATGCCGGTGGGCTGGTTGGAGGCACCAGTGCCGGAGATTGCAGCCTGCTGAATGGCCAGGCCCAGGACGGCGGCCAGGTCGCCCTGCACCATCGCCTCGACATCGATCGAGGACTGCAGCAGCAGACGGCGCGAGACATCGGTGAAGGCACCCACAGTCTTGGGCGTCATCGTGACCTGGGCCAGAGTCTGCTGGCTCTCGGTCGGGCCGGAGTTTTCAGCCACCCAGTAGGCGGTGGCGGCGCCGGCCAGCTTGGGGATGGCGATGTTGCCGACCAGGCCGGTGAGCATGCGGGTGCCCAGGCCGTCGATGACCATGGCATTGCGCAGCAGCTCGATGAAGCTGCCACCCAGCATGTCGGTGGCCACGGTAAAGCCGCCGGCGTTGTTGGTGCCAGCAGTCAGGTCACGCTTTTGCACCTCGAAGGGGATGAAGAAGCCGCGGGCGGCCTTGCCCATCTTGGAGCTGACGGCATCCGAGCACTCACGCTCGAAAGCGGCGGCGCGCTGGGCAGCCACGTCGGCGG
>JACCDS012333982.1_pt1 | contig 26430 bp, 22 predicted proteins | sample 7446441 | NCBI WGS metagenome assembly JACCDS01 (sample SAMN15323445, study PRJNA562643) | freshwater metagenome | isolation source: river surface water | place: USA:Blue River Watershed | collected 2017-08-17 | reverse complement strand
CGGAAGATCGCCAGAAGTTCAAGGAAGCGATGACCAAGATCGGTCTCGGTTCCGCGCGCTCCGGCATTGCACACTCAATGGACGAGGCATGGGCGGTGCAGAAGGAAGTCGGTTTCCCGACCATCATTCGTCCGTCGTTCACGATGGGCGGCACCGGCGGCGGCATTGCGTACAACTCGGAAGAATTCGAGGCGATCTGCAAGCGCGGTCTCGAGGCTTCGCCGACCAACGAGCTGCTGATCGAAGAATCGCTACTCGGCTGGAAGGAATACGAGATGGAAGTCGTTCGCGACAAGAACGACAACTGCATCATCGTCTGTTCGATCGAGAACCTCGACCCGATGGGCGTGCACACCGGCGACTCGATCACGGTCGCGCCGGCGCAGACGCTGACGGACAAGGAATACCAGATCATGCGGAATGCGTCGCTCGCGGTGCTGCGCGAGATCGGCGTCGATACCGGCGGTTCGAACGTGCAGTTCTCGGTGAATCCGAAGGACGGCCGCATGATCGTCATCGAAATGAATCCGCGCGTGTCGCGTTCGTCCGCTCTGGCATCGAAGGCCACCGGCTTCCCGATCGCGAAGATCGCGGCGAAGCTGGCGGTCGGCTTCACGCTCGATGAGCTGCGCAACGACATCACCGGCGGCGCGACCCCGGCCTCGTTCGAGCCCGCCATTGACTATGTGGTCACCAAGATTCCGCGTTTTGCCTTCGAAAAATTCCCGACTGCCGACAATCATTTGACAACCCAGATGAAGTCGGTCGGCGAGGTGATGGCGATTGGCCGCACTTTCCAGGAATCGTTCCAGAAGGCGCTGCGCGGCCTCGAAGTCGGCGTCGATGGCATGAACGAAAAGACCACCGACCGCGAAGTGCTCGAGGAAGAACTCGGCGAGCCGGGACCGGAGCGTATCTGGTATGTCGGCGATGCATTTGCGCAGGGCTTCACGATGGAGGAAGTCCATCAGCTGACGAAGATCGATCCGTGGTTCCTCGTGCAGATCAAGGAGATCATCGATATCGAACTGTGGCTCGAGAAGCAGACGATTTCCGCGCTCGACAAGGAAACGCTGCTGGCGCTGAAAAGGAAGGGCTTCTCCGATCGCCGCATTGCCAAGCTGCTGAAGGTCGAGGACCGCGAGATACGCAAGCTGCGCCGGCTGAACAATATCCGTCCGGTGTACAAGCGTGTCGACACCTGTGCCGGCGAATTCGCGACCGGCACCGCGTACATGTACTCGACCTATGAGGAAGAGTGCGAATCGCAGCCGACTGACAAGAAGAAGATCATGGTACTCGGCGGCGGTCCGAACCGCATAGGTCAGGGTATCGAGTTCGACTACTGCTGCGTGCACGCGGCGTTCGCGATGCGCGAGGACGGCTACGAGACCATCATGGTCAACTGCAATCCGGAGACCGTATCGACCGACTATGACACTTCCGACCGTCTGTACTTCGAGCCGCTGACGCTGGAGGACGTGCTGGAGATCGTCGATAAGGAGCGCCCGGTGGGCGTGATCGTGCAATACGGCGGCCAGACGCCGCTGAAGCTGGCACTCGACCTCGAAGCCAACGGCGTGCCCATCGTCGGCACCTCGCCGGATATGATCGACGCAGCGGAAGATCGCGAGCGTTTCCAGAAATTGCTGAATGACCTCGGTCTGCGTCAGCCGCCGAACCGTACCGCACGTACCGAAGAGGATGCGCTGAAGCTGGCGCAAGAGATCGGCTATCCGCTGGTGGTGCGTCCGTCGTATGTGCTCGGCGGTCGTGCGATGGAAATCGTGCACGAGCAGCGCGACCTTGAGCGCTACATGCGCGAGGCAGTGAAGGTGTCGAACGATTCGCCAGTGCTGCTTGACCGCTTCCTCAATGATGCGATCGAAGTGGATGTGGACTGCCTGTCCGACGGTACTCGCACCTTCATCGGCGGTGTGATGGAACACATTGAACAGGCCGGCGTGCACTCGGGCGACTCGGCTTGCTCGCTGCCGCCGTACTCGCTGGCGAAAGAAACCATTGAAGAGCTCAAGCGTCAGACCGCGCTGATGGCCAAGGGCCTGAACGTGGTGGGTCTGATGAACGTGCAGTTCGCGATCCAGCAGCAGGAAATCGACGGCAAGCTGCAAGACATCGTCTATGTGCTCGAAGTGAACCCGCGCGCATCGCGTACTGTGCCGTACGTATCGAAGGCCACCGGCCTGCAGCTGGCGAAGATTGCAGCGCGCTGCATGGTCGGCCAGTCGCTCGATAGCCAGGGTATCGGTGCTGAAGTGGTGCCGCCGTATTTCAGCGTGAAGGAAGCGGTGTTCCCGTTCGTGAAATTCCCGGGCGTCGATACCATTCTCGGACCGGAGATGAAGTCGACCGGCGAGGTGATGGGTGTCGGACGCACGTTCGGCGAAGCCTTCGTGAAATCGCAGCTCGGCGCTGGTGTGCGCCTGCCGACCTCGGGCAAGGTGTTCCTGTCGGTGAAGAACAGCGATAAGCCGCGCGCAGTGGATATTGCACGTGACCTGGTGAAGATCGGTTTCTCGGTCGTCGCGACCAAGGGCACGGCCGCGGCGATTGCGGCTGCCGGCATTCCGGTCGAGACCGTGAACAAGGTTGCCGAGGGCCGTCCGCATATCGTTGACATCATCAAGAACAACGAGATCGCGCTGGTGATCAACACGGTCGAGGAGAAGCGCAATGCAATCAACGATTCGCGCACGATCCGCACGTCCGCACTCGGTGCGCGCGTGACGACCTACACGACGATTGCCGGTGCTGAGGCGGCGGTGCAGGGTATGGCGCACCTGAACGAGTTGCACGTGTACCACTTGCAGGGGATGCACTCCTCGCTGTAGTAAGCCTATAATTGTTCATCAATCCACAGAGGCTGCGTGAACCGCAGCCTCTGTTCTTTTATTCTTGAAAATCGGAAGAGCATGAGTACTATCCCCCTCACCGTAGAAGGTGCCGAGATGCTGAAAGACGAGCTGCAGCGCCTGAAGAGCAAGGAGCGTCCGGCGGTGATCAATGCAATCGCCGAGGCGCGTGCACAGGGCGACCTGTCCGAGAATGCCGAATACGACGCCGCGAAGGAGCGGCAGAGCTTTATCGAGGGCCGTATTGCCGAACTCGAAGGTAAGCTGTCAGTGGCGCAGATCATCGACCCGAAGCTGATCGACGGCGACGGCCGCGTGGTGTTCGCATCCACCGTGACGCTGGAAGATCTGGAGTCTGGTGACGAGGTCACTTACAAGATCGTCGGCGATGACGAGGCGGATCTGAAAGTAAAGAAGATTTCGATCAGCTCGCCGATCGCGCGCGCGCTGATTGGCAAGTACGCAGGCGACACCGTTGAGGTGCAGACCCCGGGCGGTGTGCGCGAGTACGAGATCCTCGAGGTTCAGTACATCTGATGATGATGGTCGGCCGCTTCCTGCCTGGCGTGCGTACGCTGCTGGTCACGCTGTGGGCTGGCAGCCTTTGGGCGATCGGCTATCTGGCCGCACCGACGCTGTTCGCGACGCTGGCTGACCGCGTGCTGGCCGGTACCATTGCCGGCAGCCTGTTTCGGGTCGGCGCGTGGTTGTCGGTGGCTTGCGGCGTGCTGCTGCTGGCGCTGTTCTATGCGGATCGACGCTTCGAGAAGCGCCATGCATGTGTGATGCTGGTGGTCGGGATGCTGGTCTGCGTTGCGGTCGGCTATTTCGGGCTGCAGCCGTTTATGGCTGAGCTGAAGGCGACGGCAGCGGCGAATGGCGGCGTGATGGACGAAGCAGCCCGGGCGCGCTTCGGCCTGCTGCACGGGGTGGCGAGTGCGATCTATCTGCTGCAGAGCCTGCTGGCGGTGGGGCTGGTGCTGAAGGCGCGGTGATGTTGCTTCTGGTGGGGCCGGGGCGGCATTAACATTCTCCTCACCCTCGCGCAGGCCGGGATCCGGTGTCTTTCAAAATCAGTCAAGCCCCTCCGGATTTACCTGCCCAGCGCGCTCTTCTTCAGACTCTTCTGCCTTGGCTTGGCCTTGCGGACATTGCCGCCGGCGGTCACGCGCTCATTTCCCTTGACGGTCAGCTTCGTCACCGACGGGCGCTTGGTCGGATGAGTCTTCACGATAGTCACTTCGCGCAGGCCCTTGCCGCGAGTCGGCTTCGCTTCCTTTTCCTTTTCCTTCTTCGGACGGTACAGCAGCAGCAGCTTGCCGATGTGCTGCACCGGTGCGGCGCCGAGCTGCTCGCACAGGGTTTCGTAGTAGGACAGGCGGGCGTCGCGGTCGTCACCCAACACGCGAACCTTGATCAGGCCGTGCGCATTCAGCGCGGCGTCGGTTTCCTTGATCACGGCAGGCGTGAGGCCGGAGTCGCCGATCATCACGACCGGATCCAGTCCATGGGCTTGTGAGCGCAGTTCGCTACGCTCGGCGGGGGTCAGTGTGGGCATGGCATTTCCTCAAAACGCTATTGTACGCGAGCGCCGGGAACTGAACTTCGGTGCGCCGGGGCGGAATTGGCGTTTGCCGCTGGCGGTCGCTGCGTATAGCCACTTGCGATTACTGCTTCTTCTTCGCTTCCAGCACTCGCTGCTTTTCTGCGAGAGCTGCGTTGCCGATGCCGGTGACAGCTGGCACATGCGTGGACAGCGGCAGATCATCGCCCGTAGCGCGGTCGAGATCGGCCGGCGGTACCGGTTCGATCGGGCGAAACGAGCGTGTGCTGGTTCGCCCGCGTGACAGCTCGGACGACGGGTCGAACCTGATCTTCACCTCGTCCAGTACGGCTGATAACTTGTTGACGCTGGCCTGTACCTGCGCGTCGGCCTTTTGCTGATCTTTTTTCCACAACCATGAGGTCATGACTTGCAGTGACAGATAGTCTTTGATCACGCCGGCTACGGCCTTGTCGATGGTGATGATGGGCCTCACGAATTCGGGCAGGCGGAATGCCCCTGTTCGCTCCGCATTTTTGAGGAGAGCAGCCTGAAGGTGTTGATTAGCAAAAGGCCATATCTCATCCGTTATCAATCCCCATATTCCTTTGGGTTGGGTCATCTCAACATAGGTGTTTCTCTGATCCGCGTTGGTTGGTGCGCAGATTTCGATCAGGCCATAGATCAAGGGCGAAAAGAGATTGCCGGCGGCAGTTCCGCCGATGGCGTACACCAGCTGCAGCATCGGGTCGCCGTTGCCGCGCATGAATTGGACGAAGGAGCGAAGCAGGGCAGCATCTCCCATGACGTCGACGATTGCGCGTGCGCTTCTTCCGAATGCTCCCTCCCCAGCCAGGCAATACCCCAGGAACGGCAATGCCGTCTGGTGGGTCTGGCTCATCATCCCCAGCTGCAGTAAATTGCCGAATGCGTGGATGAGCAGGCGAGTCAGACGCAGCGAGCGTTTATCGCTGATGCTACGCACGGCGATGGCGCTCATCGTATGAACGAATACGGATTTTGCAAACGACGCGGTGAATTGCTCGGCAATACGCGGGCCATAGTTCTGTCGTATCCACTCGTAGCTCTGGTCGACGCCTTCCGCATGGATCCGGGCATGAACATCGTCGCGCGCCTTGTGCGTAGCCAGCTTGGCCATCGTGAGGTCGATCGGGCCCCACTGGCCCTGAGATTTTGTGTGATGCTTCCAGAAATCGTAAAAGCCAGCGTTATCGCAATGCTCCGGATAGCTCAGGCTGGTGATCATTTCATGGCCATGCGCGCCCCCTTCGCACATGGCCTCTACGAGATCCGGATGCAATAAGGTCAGCGGAATCGCTTCAAAGGCATGAGGGGAAAAGACGTGCGCGAGTTCATGGGCTATCGTTGCCTTGGGTATGTCGGAATGAAGGGCAAGATGGCATCGTGACTGGTAGCCTGAAGCGTTCTCGCCATTGACTTGAAGGCTATCGCAATGCACGAAGGTCAACGCCATCTTTCCTTTTTTGGGGTCACTGGAAAGGCAATTGTTTGATTCCTTCGTCAATACCTCTGTCGCACTCATGTAAGCATCGGACACTTCGAAGCGAAATGAGATGCTCCAGCTTTCCAGTTGCTGGTTGATGTTGCTGGTTATGTTGGTTAGCACCCCCACTTCTTTTTCCGTTGAATCACGGCAGCGGTCTTTCTTCGGGGAGAAGCCTGCCGGATCGTCTAGCGGATAAAGAACGATCCGTTTTATATTCGAGAACGCACGGCTCCATCCCATATGGTGTTTTTGTTCATGGTGGACAGCGATACCGGCAGCTTCCATTTCATGAATGCAGCTTCCCACACTTTGCTTCACCGCTGCCTCACCGCAACCGAAGGTCGGCAGGATTGGCGCCAATGTGTCGATCGCAGGCTTTGCTGCGTGCCGGAGTTCGTTCGAGGCATATGAAAATCCTGAGCGCAGTGCATCCATCATTGATGTCCTTCATGGTTAATGCGCCACCTGGCGCAGCCGCCTGAGTACAAGTTGGTGCTCAAGGGTTCATCGAACAAATGTTCGATACGGCTATGCGGTATCCTTCGTCAATGGCAAAGAACAAGGTGAACAAGAACTGGCTGCACGATCACATTAATGATCCCTATGTGAAGCTGGCTCAGAGGGAAGGCTATCGCGCGCGTGCCGCGTACAAGCTGAAGGAAATCGACGAAGACGAGAAGCTGATCAGACCTGGCCAGAATATCGTTGACCTCGGCTGTACGCCGGGTAGCTGGGCACAATACGCGCGGCGCAAGCTGGCCGGCAAGGAAGGCGGAGGTATTCACGGGATGATCATCGGGCTCGATATCCTGCCGATGGAGCCGATCGCCGATGTCCGTTTCATTCAGGGCGATTTTCGTGAGCAGGGCGTGCTCGACCAGCTCGAGCAGATGCTCGGTGGCGCAAAGGTCGATCTGGTGTTGTCGGATATGGCACCGAACCTGTCCGGCATCGCGACGACGGACGCTGCCCGGATTGAAGATATTATCGATCTGGCTATGGATTTTGCCCGGCACCACCTGAAACCATCGGGGTGCCTGCTCGTCAAATGCTTCAACATCAGCGGCTATACCCAGATCGTCGAGAAGTTTCGCCAGGAATTCAGGGTGGTCAGCCCGAAGAAGCCGAAGGCGAGCCGGGACAAGTCTTCCGAAGTCTTCCTGCTCGGCCGCGGCCTTAAAAATCCGGCCTGATCTCTGGCCTGCCTGGTTCGGCAGGCTTGAAAAATCAGAGATTTAGCCCAATCTGCTCGATAGCAACGTCAGGGTATTGGGAGTAGAATTTTAATTATACGAAAAGCCGCTGCCCGACGGCCGTGTCCAAGGAGCTCTCCGAGTGAACAATATGTTTTCCAAAGCCGCCATCTGGGTCGTGATCGCCTTGGTGCTCTTTACCGTGTTCAAGCAGTTCGACGAACGCGGCCTCGCCAGTGGCGCGACCCCGATCGCGTATTCCGACTTCCTCGACGAAGTGAAGGCGCAGCGCATCCGCGAAGCCACGCTGGATGACCGCTCGATCGTCGCGGTCACCAACGAAGGTAAGAAGATCAAGGCCACCGTTACGCAGCTGGACCGCGGCCTGATCGGCGACCTCGTCAACAACGGCGTGAAGTTCGACGTGCGCCAGCCTGAGCAGCCGTCTTTCCTTTCGCAGGTGTTCATCTCCTGGTTCCCAATGCTGCTGCTGATCGGTGTCTGGGTGTTCTTCATGCGCCAGATGCAGGGTGGTGGAAAGGGCGGTGCGTTCTCGTTTGGTAAATCGAAGGCGCGCATGCTGGATGAAACGCAGAACGCCGTCACCTTCGCTGATGTCGCCGGTTGCGACGAAGCGAAGGAAGAAGTTGGCGAGCTGGTTGACTTCCTGCGCGACCCGACCAAATTCCAGAAACTCGGCGGCCGCATTCCGCGCGGTGTACTGATGGTTGGCCCGCCGGGTACCGGCAAGACCTTGCTCGCTCGTGCGATCGCCGGTGAGGCGAAGGTGCCTTTCTTCACCATTTCCGGCTCTGATTTCGTCGAGATGTTTGTCGGCGTCGGTGCCTCGCGCGTGCGCGACATGTTCGAGAACGCGAAGAAGCATGCACCGTGCATCATCTTCATCGACGAGATTGATGCGGTCGGCCGCCATCGCGGTGCCGGCATGGGCGGGGGCAATGATGAGCGCGAGCAGACACTGAACCAGCTGCTAGTCGAGATGGATGGCTTCGAGGCGAACGCCGGTGTGATCGTGATTGCTGCGACCAACCGTTCCGACGTGCTCGACAAGGCCCTGCTGCGTCCGGGCCGTTTCGACCGTCAGGTGATCGTCGGCCTGCCAGACATACGCGGCCGAGAGCAGATCCTGAACGTCCACATGCGTAAGGTGCCGATTGCACCGGACGTGCGTGCCGATGTGCTCGCCCGCGGTACGCCGGGCTTCTCCGGCGCCGATCTGGCGAACCTGGTCAACGAAGCGGCGCTGTTCGCCGCACGTCGCAACAAGCGTTTGGTCGAGATGCAGGACTTCGAGGACGCGAAGGACAAGATCGTGATGGGTCCGGAGCGCAAGTCGGCGGTGATGCGTGAGGAAGAGCGTCGCAATACGGCTTACCACGAGTCCGGCCATGCGGTGGTCGCGAAGCTGTTGCCGAAGGCCGATCCGGTACACAAAGTGACCATCATGCCGCGGGGTATGGCGCTGGGCCTGACCTGGCAGCTGCCCGAGCATGACCGCGTGAACATGTACAAGGACAAAATGCTCGAAGACATCGCGATCCTCTTCGGAGGCCGTATCGCTGAAGAGATCTTCATGAACCAGATGTCGACCGGCGCATCGAACGACTTCGAGCGTGCAACCAAGATGGCACGTGCGATGGTGACGCGCTTCGGGATGTCCGAGTCGCTGGGTACGATGGTTTATGAGGACACCGATCAGGATTCGTACTTCGGTCGCATGTCCTCCAAGACCGTGTCCGAGGCGACACAGCAGAAAGTTGATGGCGAGATCCGTAATATCCTCGACCAGCAGTACGCGCTGTCGCGCCGCCTGCTTGAGGAGCACCGCGACAAGGTCGAGGCCATGGCCAAGGCGCTGCTCGAATGGGAAACCATCGATGCTGACCAGGTTAGCGACATCATGGCCGGGCGTGAGCCGCGGTCACCGAAGGTGCCGCCCACTTCGCGTCCGAGTGGCGGTTCCACCGACGGCGGGGTCGAACCCGCCGCAGCGCCGGCCTGACGCAAGCTCTATTGCCCCTGCGTGAATCTCGATTGACGGGCCAATGCTGACACGGGGTGGGGAGCGATCCCCACCCCGTTTCTACGACGGTGCCGGCACTTTCCGAATGCCTGAATTTCCCCGAACTTACCTGCAGTGCGGCCGCTTTCGGCTGACCGTGGCCGGCGACGACTTTCGTCCGCTGGTGATGGGCATCCTGAATGTCACGCCCGATTCTTTTTCCGATGGCGGCCAATTCGCCGCACTGGACCTCGCGCTGTCGCATGCCGAGCAGATGATTGCCGACGGCGTCGACATCATCGATATCGGCGGCGAATCGACACGACCGGGTGCGCCGCCGGTGTCGGCTGATGAAGAACTGCGCCGCGTGATGCCCGTGGTCTATGGGCTGCGTGATTGTGGCAAGCCGCTGTCGGTCGATACGCGCCGGCCTGCCGTGATGCGCGAGGTACTCGCCGCCGGCGCCGACATGATCAATGACATTGAAGGTTTTCGCGATCCTGACAGCTTGGCGGCAGTCAGCGACAGCGATTGTGCGATCTGTATCATGCACATGCAGGGCGATCCGCAGAGCATGCAGCAGTCGCCGCAGTATGACGACGTGGTGGCTGAGGTGCGGCATTTTCTGCGCGAGCGTATCGGTCGCGCTGAGGCTGCCGGGATTGCGGCCGGGCGCATTTGTATCGACCCCGGCTACGGTTTTGGCAAGACGGTAGCACACAACCTGAAGCTGCTCGCATGGCAGCGCGAGCTGCAGCAGGCGCTGGGCTTGCCCTTGCTGGCGGGCTTGTCGCGTAAGAGCACGATCGGGCAGCTTACCGGCCGACCGGTCGAGCAGCGCATGGCCGGTAGCGTTGGCGCTGCGCTGGTCGCCGCGATGAACGGTGCGCAGATTATTCGTGTGCATGATGTCGCCGAGACGGTGGACGCGTTGAAGGTTTGCGAAGCGGCGCGACGCGCGCGCTGAAGCACCGTATTGAAGCACCGTATGGCGCGCGCGGTATCAGCGAGCGTACCGGGCAGTAACAAGATAACGAAAAGCCGGTGACACCGTCGAGGTGCAGCCGCCGGCAAGCGAAGAAAACACAGGGGCACTATGGGACGCAAATATTTCGGTACCGATGGCATCCGCGGACAGGTCGGCACATCGCCGATCACGCCGGACTTCGTGATGCGGCTAGGCTATGCTGCTGGCCAGGTACTCGCGCATAGCGCAGTGGCAGGCGACCGGCCCACGGTATTGATCGGTAAGGACACACGTATCTCCGGCTATATGCTGGAAGCAGCGCTGGAGGCGGGCTTTGCGGCGGCCGGTATCGACGTGATGCTCGCCGGTCCGATGCCCACCCCCGCGATTGCCTACCTGACGCGTGCATTGCGACTGTCGGCCGGTGTCGTCATCTCGGCTTCGCACAATCCGTATCAGGACAATGGCATCAAGTTTTTTTCAGCGTCCGGCAACAAGCTGCCCGATGCGGTCGAGGCCGCGATTGAAGCGGCACTGGAACGGCCGATCGGTTGCGTGAGCCCCGACCGGCTCGGCAAGGCCAAGCGGCTGGACGATGCGCGTGGCCGCTACATCGAATTCTGCAAGAGCACCTTCCCGACCGAGCTGGATCTGCGTGGCATGAAACTGGTGATCGACTGCGCGCACGGCGCTGCGTATCACATCGCGCCGGATGTCTTTCATGAGCTGGGCGCGGAAGTGATTGCGATCGGCAATCAGCCGAATGGCCTGAACATCAATGACGGCTTCGGCGCGACCGAGCCAGCAGTATTGTCGGCAGCCGTGCGTGAGCACGGCGCCGACCTTGGTATCGCCCTCGACGGTGATGCCGATCGGCTGCTGATGGTCGATGCCAGCGGCCGCGTGTACAACGGCGATGAGCTGTTGTACGTGATGGTGAGAGACCGGCTGGCGAATGGCGGCATCGAGGGCGCGGTCGGCACGCTGATGACGAATATGGCGGTGGAGTCGGCCCTGCATGCGCTGGGTGTCGGCTTTGCACGAGCGAAGGTCGGCGATCGGTACGTGCTTGAGCTGCTTCAGGAGCGCGGCTGGCAGGTCGGTGCCGAAGGCTCGGGCCATATGCTGTTCCTCGACAAGCACACGACCGGTGACGGCATCATCTCGGCGCTGCAGGTGTTGTCGGCACTGCGCCGCACGAACTGCACGCTGGCCGCCAGCACGGCCGGTATGACGCTATGGCCGCAGACCCTGCTGAACGTACGCATCCGCGCCGGCTTCGACTGGCAGGGCAGCGCTGACCTGATGGCGGCGAAAGAGCGCGCAGAGTCCGAGCTGGGCAATGACGGCCGCGTGCTGATCCGGCGGTCCGGCACCGAGCCGCTGCTGCGCGTGATGGTCGAAGCTCGCGATGCCGCACTGGCGCAGTCGCTGGCCGAGCGCATTGCCGCCTGCGTTCCCCACTAGTACATCGCCGGCGCGCTCGGATGGCGCCAATGCGCTATAATTACCAACTTCGGAGTGTGGCGCAGCCCGGTAGCGCACCTGCTTTGGGAGCAGGGGGTCCAAGGTTCGAATCCTTGTACTCCGACCAGTCTGAAAACGGGTTGTCTCTGACAACCCGTTTTTTTTGCGGTTTTTTTTGCGGTTTGCACCGCACCTGTACTGCCCATAGCTCAGCTGGATAGAGCAACTGCCTTCTAAGCAGTAGGTCGCAGGTTCGACTCCTGCTGGGCAGGCCAGTCCCGCCTTCGCGTTTATCCCCCCACTTTCTTTTCCGTTCTTTATCGTGTTGAAATGGATCTGCACATCGTGCATTGACCGATCAGCTTGCAAGCTTTTTCCCGCACGTTACGCCTTGCGAATTGTGTGCAGCTAATGTTCCTTGACCGGACTCAGCAAATACCGGAGTTGCAGGAATAACTATAAATTTTTGTTCTAGTATCGCGTGCAGGTTCCCGCTGCGATGCAGCGGCGCTGAATCAAGGGGAAATGCATGCAGACGTTACCGCAGCTCAGTGGTGAGTCCGTCGATCCGGCGACGGCGATGCCCGACATCAACCGAATCACAAGATTGCCTGATAACTTTCCGCGACTCTGGTCGACGGTCGAGCAGCTCTACAAGCTGCTGAGGATCGAGATCGACGAGGCCATTGCCAGCGACGCCTATCGCTTCCAGCACATCAAGTCACGCACCGGCGCACGCGTCTATTCCGCAGGCGATCGTTGTGATGCACTCTTTATTGTTTATGCGGGCTTCCTGAAGACCTCGTGGGTCGACAAGTACGGTAACGAGAAGATTCTAGACTTTCCGATGAAAGGCGATGTTGTCGGCTTCGACGGCATCGACCAGAAGCAGTTCAGGAATACGCTGGTCGCTTTGTCCGATATTGAACTGATCGTCGTGCCGATGGATTTTTTCCATTCCAACGGCGGAAACGGGTATGGCCTGCGCAAAAAGATCATGGAGTTGATGAGTACGGCGCTGGTCGCGGGCCAGAAGGTCGAGTACATGATGGGCACGCTGCCGGCCGAGGCGCGGGTCGCGAAATTTTTGCTGTCGATCTCGCAGAAATTCCGGGCGATGGGATTCTCCGACAAGTCTTTTCACCTGCGCATGACGCGCGAGGATATCGGCAGCTACCTTGGCCTGACGCTGGAAACGGTCAGCCGTACGCTGTCGGGCTTTTCACGTTGCGGGCTGATCCGAGTGGACCAGAAATTCATTGAGATCGTCGACAGTGACAGCCTGCGGCTGCTGCGGCGGCTGCCATCCCTCAAGCGATAGCCAAGGGACAGAACTCCCGCTAGAAATCCCGGAACAGCTTCAGTCCGGCCGAGTTATTCCGGGTTGAGCGCTGGTCCTCGTCGTAGGCGGTCTGGATGGTTTTCAGTTCGCCGCTGATCCACCATCCATCTGGCAGCCGGTAGCGCGTGGACAGGGAGAATGAAGTGGAGTGCGCTGCCTGCAGTCCGCTGCCGCTGGGATAGCGAAAATCTGAGAGGCTGCTCACCAGCGACCAGCGCCAGCCGCTACGAAAGCTTGCGTCCAGGCTCGCGTAAGTCTCTGCCGTGAGTCCTGGGGTGTCGCCGCCGCGCTCATGTGACTGGCGCAGTCCGGTTGTCAGCGACCAGTTATCGGTGAGGTGATGTCGCCAGCTAAGCGTTGCCGAACGCCTGCGCCGATTCGTTCCCGCTTCCTTGCGACGGCCGAAGTTGGCTTCGAGTCGCACGCGATCATTCGGTCCCAGCTCTACCGTCATTTTCGGTGTGCCGCCGGCCCAGATTGACGAGCTACCGACGCTGTAGCTATCTCGGCCGGCACTGACCGGTAGTGACAGCTCCGCCGTGCCGACCCGAACCTGCGGTCCGGTCGACAGGCCAATGCCTTGTGCGCGCACCGGGTACATCTGTTCGTAGCGGGTACGGCTGAGCAGGGTGGTGGTCTGCCATTCGATACCGGGCCACAGCACCAGGCTACGCGCGCCGCTTAGACGGTTTTCGCGGCGCTCGCCCGGCAGCGTCAGGCTGCTGCCCTCGAATTGCTTTGGCAGCAGCCAGTAGGTCGACGGCGGTATCAGGCCAGGCTCGGCCGCGCCACAGACTAGCGGCAGTGCACCTGTTGCGGCGAGCGCTGCCACGGGCCATTGAAATTTGCGGAGTAGTAGGCGCATGCCGGAAAAAAACAGTGATCCCGTAACAGTGTAGCGTGACCCGGCGCAAGCCTGCGCCCGAGACGCCCCTACCGCGAGTGAACCGGCGTTGCTTCGTGCCCGACCGGACCGGCGCTAGCGGCACTCCGCGTCGTATTTTTCGGTCGTGCGTCGTAGTCGCGTGCGCGCTTTTTCAGCCTTATCCAGCGTCGCATCGCGCAGGTCTTCTTCGCGCCACTTCATTTGCAGCGCAAGCGAGCGGCATTTGCGCTCGCGTGCCGCAGCGCCGCGTGCAGCGAGGTCGCGGATCTGCCGCTCCTGTCGTTCACGCTGCTCGCGCAGCGCCTGCAGTCGCGTGACCTCGGTGCGTTCTCGTGCCAGATGATCTCCTGGCGCGGGCGATGCTGCCGCCGGCGGTGCATCGAGCGAACGTCCTTCGCATTGCAGGTCGGTGTAGGTAACTTTACCATTGCGCTCGCAGCGGTAGACGGCATGGGCTGCCAGCGGCAGCAGCAGTGCTGCTACAAACGGCAGGACGAGTGAATGCTTCATTGGGACTCCCGGGAGAGAGAATCCAGAGCCAGGTATTGCTTAAAGTACCTTCCCCGGATTCATCAGGTTCAACGGGTCTAGCGCCCGCTTGATAGCCATCATCATCTCCATCTCGGTCCCGGATTTATAGCGTCGTATTTCATCGCGCTTGAGCGCGCCCAGTCCGTGCTCGGCGGAGATGGAGCCGCCGTGCCGGTACACGTTGTCATGCACGATCAGATTCACTTCCGGCTGGCTGCGCAGGAAGCTGTCCGCATCCTGCCCGGCCGGCGCGGACACGTTGTAGTGCAGGTTGCCATCGCCAAGGTGACCGAAGGTGACCATGCGGCAGCCAGGGAAGTGGACTTGCAGCTCAGCGTCGGTTTCAGCGATGAAGTCGGCAATGCGAGAGATCGGTAGTGCAATATCGTGCTTGATGTTCTTGCCCTCGGCCGCTTGCGCTTCCGAGATCCGTTCGCGCAGCGCCCACAGCGCGGCCGATTGCGACAGCGAGTTGGCAACGACCGCGTCCCGGGTCAGCTCACGAGTGAAAGTTGCATCGGCGACCGCTTCCAGCAGGGCCGTCGCATGCTGTTCCGATTCAGCGTCGGACAGCTCCAGCAATACATACTGCGGATGGCGCGCTGTGAACGGCGAGCGCAGCGCGGGGAAATGTTTTTCGACCAGTTGCAGGCAAAAGTCGGAAATCAGTTCGAACCCGGTCAGCGACGCATCACAGCGCTGCCGTGCCAGTGCCAGCAGTTCAAGCGCAGCACTCGGCGAATCGACTGCGAACAGCGCCGTCGCGCGTGCCGCCGGCTGCGCAAACAGCTTCAGCACCGCGCCGGTGATGATGCCGAGCGTACCCTCGGCGCCGATGAACAAATCGCGCAGGTCGTAGCCGGTGTTGTCCTTGCGCAGTCCGCGCAGCCCGTCCCAGATCTCGCCGTGTGCAGTGACGACCTCGAGACCCAGCGTCAGTTCCCGCGTGTTGCCGTATCGGAGTACGGCGGTGCCGCCGGCATTGGTCGACAGGTTGCCACCGATGGTGCAGCTGCCTTCCGACGCGAGTGACAGCGGGAATAATCGTCCGGCGGCTGCCGCGGCTTCTTGCACTTGCTGCAGCAGGCAGCCAGCGTCAGCGGTCAGCGTGTCGTTGATGGTATCGATGGCGCGGATGCGGTTCATCCGTGACAGCGACAGCACGACCGCATCGCCGCTGTCGTCCGGCACGCTGCCGAGCACGAGCCCGGTATTGCCGCCCTGCGGCACGATCGGCACGCGATGTAGAACACACAGCTTCACCAGTGCCGCGACTTCGCCGGTCGTCGCCGGCCGCAGCACCGCGCGTGCGCGACCGGTGAAGCGGCCGCGCCAGTCAGTCAGGTAGCGCGCGATGTCGTCGCCGGCCAGTACGTTGGTCTGGCCGACCAACTGCGCGCATAGCGCCAGAAATTCTGCACTCATGACCCGGCACTCACTATTCAGCGCTCTTGACTCTCGGCGGCGCGCTCGATCGCCTCGCGCGCAATGCGCTTTGCATGTCGCTTGTAGGGACGCAGGAACAGGATCGCGGCGAAGAAGTACACCGACGACAGCACGATCTCGGCGATCGCCAGCCATTGCGACGGGCCGGTCTCGCTCCATGCACGTACCACCCCCTCGGTAAAGTACAGCAGGATCATCATCGATGCCCATTGCATCGTATAGATGTCGCGCCGGATCGTGCCGGGCAGTGGCGCCAGCAGCGGCAAGGCCTTAATCACCATCCATGAGCCACCCGGACGCAGCGGCGCCAGTATCAGCTCCCATAGCACGCAAAGGAGGATCAGCAGCAGCAGGCTGGCAGTCGAGATACGGTGCAGCCGCACGAGGGCAGGTGTCAGTTCCATGGTTCAGCGGGTGTACAGTTTGACAGCGGACTGCGCAAGGCGCCGGCCGAGCGCGATCGCCAGCTGGCGCGTGTCTTCGTCGACGGGTTGGTTGCCGTTGATGCCGGACCAGTGAGTCGCACCGTACGGCGAACCGCCGGCAGCGGTCGTCATCAGTGCTGCTTCCGTATACGGCAGGCCAACGATCAGCATCCCATGATGCAGCAGCGGCAGCATCATCGACAGCAGCGTCGATTCCTGTCCGCCGTGGAGGCTGCCGGTCGACGTGAAGACCGCGGCCGGCTTGCCTGCCAGTGCGCCGGCAAGCCATTGCGCGCTACTGCCATCCAGGAAGTACTTCAGTGACGCGGCCATATTGCCGAATCGCGTCGGTGAACCCAGCGCGAGGCCGGCGCAGTCGTCGAGGTCTGAATAATCGACATACGGTGCGCCGGACGCCGGTATAGCCGGTTCAGTTGCTTCTGCAACGGTCGATACCGCAGGCACGGTGCGCAGCACGGCCTCGCAGCCGGCAACCCCCTCGATACCTTGCGCGATCAGCTCGGCAAGCTTGCGGGTGGCGCCGTGACGCGAGTAATACAAGACGAGAATCTTCAGGGGGGGCAGGCTCATGGCTTGCTATTATAGGGCGCTTTGATTCAGCCAAATTCGCCGCACACGCATGACGCCACGCTCGCCTCACCCTTCAGGCACCTGGACCCGCGCTCAGATCCGCGACCTGTGGCAATTCGTGATGCGCCGGCTGCGCGAAGAACGCTTGCCCGAGGTGGCCGGCAGTCTGACGTATACGACTGTGCTGGCGCTGGTGCCGGTGCTGACGGTAGCGTTTGCGATCTTCACGACCTTCCCGCTGTTCACCACTTTTCGTGATGCGCTCGAAACGTATCTGGTGAAGTCGGTGATGCCAGCGGGCGTCGCCAACACGATCCGTGATTACCTGACCCAGTTCGCGGCGAAGGCTAGCAGGCTGTCAGCCTTCGGTGCGGTTTTCCTGTTCGTGACCGCGATTCTGATGTTCGGCACGGTGGATCGCACGCTGAACCGTATCTGGAGTGTACGCGAGTCACGGCCCTTCCTGCAGAGCCTGATTGTTTACTGGGCGGTGATGACCCTGGGCCCGCTGCTGATTGGTGCGTCGCTCACCGCCGCCTCGGAATTCATGCCGTGGTTGACCGATGCACCGCGCAAGCTGACCTGGCTACGCAGCATGATCGCGCTGCTACTGTCGTTGTCACTGTCTACACTCGCATTCGCGTTGCTGTACCTGGCGGTGCCGAACCGCTTCATTGACTGGCGCGAAGCCGCTGCCGGCGGACTGGTGGCGGCGGTCGGCTTCGAGATTACGCGGAGGCTGTTTTCGTTTTCGATTGCGGTGGGTGGTGGCTACAAGGCGATCTATGGCGCACTGGCCGCGATACCGATCTTCCTGATCTGGATCTACCTGTTCTGGCTGATTACGCTGCTGGGCGCGGTGGTTGCTGCCGCGCTGCCGGCGATGCGCTACGAGCGCTGGTGGCATCGGGCCGCACCCGGCTCCGAATTCCTCGATGCGATGGCGGTGCTGCGGGTGCTGTTCGATGCGCGCGAGGGCAACGCGGCGGTCGATGCACTGCGCCTGCGCGAGCAGACGCATCTCGGATTTGAGGAATCCGAGAGCCTGCTGCAGCAAATGCGGGAGGCTGGCTGGGTTGGCCGTATCCGCGCGCAGCGCGCGCCGGGATGGCAGCTGCGCCGGCGCACGCAGGCGCAGCAGGATCGCTGGACACTGCTGGCCAATCCGCAAAAGCTGACGCTGGCCGATGTCTACCAGCGCTTCGCGTTTACGCCTGCCGGTAATTCGCCGTTGTCGGTGCAGGTCGCGCAGATGGTCGAGCGCGACCTGTCCGCATCGCTGGCAGCTTATTTCGCCGCCGACGTGGCAAAGTTGAACAGCGCGTCGAGCACCTGATCCGGCTGCTCGGCCATCAGCGCGTGTCCGCTGCCTGCCACCATCGCCGTCTTCGCAGACGCGATCTTTGACAACAGAGTGGCAGCCGCTTTCGCCGGCGTCATCATGTCCTTGCGACCCAGCAGGAACAGTGCGGGGCAGTGCAGCGCGGCTGCGGCCTGCTCGCCGTTTGCGTAATTATTGCAGGCTGAGAAATCGTTGAAGAACACCTGCTTGGGATTGCGTTGCGATATGCGCTGCATCAGTCGAAGGCTAGCGCCCGGTACATAGAAGCCGGGGCCGGGCGCCGACGGCTTCTGTGCAATCGTTGAGTGGGACCAGATGTTCACCATGTCAATCGCTACCGGCTCGCTGTCGCGCGACGTCTCCAGCAGCTGCGGCGATACTTTCATCGGGTACACGGTGCCGACCAGTGCGACGCCTTTCACACGCGCTGGCGTGCGCACGGCTGCTTCGAGAGCGATCAGTGAGCCCATGCTGTGACCGATCAGAATCGCTGTGCTGACGCCAGCGGTATCGAGCAGCGTATTGATCCAGTCGGCCATCGCCTCGACGCTCGTTAGTGCCGGGCCATCACTTCGCCCATGGCCGGGCAGATCGACCGCCAGTACCGAGAAACCGTGATGCGCGAAATAGCGTGTCTGTAGCGCCCACACCGAATGATCGTTCTGTGCGCCATGGATGAATACGGCGGTCGGCAGCGCCGCGTTGAAGGGCTTGCCGCCGGTGTACGCGTACGCGTACTGTCCGTTGACTGAGAATTCCATCGTCAGGCCCCTTTCTGTGCGGCCTTCAGTCCGCGCTTCAGATCATCGATCAGGTCGTCGGTATTTTCGAGGCCGATTGACAGTCGCATCGTGCCCTCGCGTATGCCTGACGCTTCCAGCTGCTCTGTCGGCACGCGGAAGTGGGTGGTCGACGCCGGATGGATCACGAGAGATTTCGCATCGCCGACGTTGGCCAGATGCGAGAACAGCTGCAGCGATTCGACGAAGCGGCGGCCGGCCGCACGATCCCCCTTGATTGTGAACGAGAATACGGCGCCGCAGCCTTTTGGTAGCAGCCGCTTTGCGAGCGCATGGTCCGGGTGATCGGGCAGCTCAGGGTAAGACACCGACTCGATCGCAGGATGAGATACGAGGAATTCAACCACCTTGCGTGCGTTGGCCACATGCTTTTCCATCCGCAGCGACAGCGTTTCCATGCCTTGCAGGATGGTGAATGCGTTGTACGGACTCATCACCGCGCCGAAATCGCGCAGGCCTTCGCGGCGTGCGCGCAGCGAGAATGCACCGACGGTGGATTCCTCGGCAAAGACCATGCCATGGAAGCCGTCGTACGGCTCGCACAGTTCGGCGAAGTGGCCGGTCTTTTCGTATGCGGCCTGCCAGTCGAAGGTGCCGCCATCAACCAGCAGCCCGCCGACCGCGGTACCGTGCCCGCACAGGAATTTGGTCGCCGAGTGGAAGACCAGGTCGGCGCCATGATCGAAGGGCTTTAGCAGGTAGGGTGTGGTAAAGGTCGAGTCGACCATCAGCGGCAGGTGATGTTCATGCGCAATCGCCGCGACTTTTTCAATATCGAGCACGTCGAGTCCCGGGTTGCCGAGCGTTTCGGCAAACAGCACCTTGGTATTCGGACGGATATTCGCGCGCCATGCATCGAGGTCGCGCGGGTCAATAAAGGTGGTCTCGATGCCGAAGCGCTTCATCGTGTAGCCGAGCAGGTTTTGCGAGCCGCCGTACAGCGCACGTGACGCCAGCACATGCGAGCCGGCGCCCGCAATAGTAGCCAGCCCGAGATGTAACGCGGCCTGCCCGCTGGCGACCGCGAGGCCGGCCACGCCGCCTTCGAGCGCGGCGATGCGCTCTTCCAGCACAGCGGTGGTCGGGTTCGAGATGCGCGAATAGACATGGCCCGAGCGCTCCATGTTGAACAGGGATGCCGCATGGTCCGAATCGCGGAAGACGAACGAGGTCGACAGGTAGATCGGCGTGGCGCGCGCGCCGGTGGCTGTGTCCGGCGTACTACCGGCGTGCAGGGACAGGGTGTCGAAGCCCGGGTTTCTTGGCTCACTCATGCGGGAGTGTCTCCTCGTTGTCTTGTCGGAACAGTGATTATAGGCGGGCGGCTCTCGCTTTTTTGACATGACTGGGCTACATTGGCCTTGCTGGGGGATACATAAAAACGGAGGTGATCAGATGAAGGTCTCTGAGATACTGAAAGTCAAGGGCAACATCCTGTACACGGCGTCGCCGGACATGCCGCTGCTCGATGCGATCAACACCATGTCCGAACGCGATGTCGGTTCGCTGGTGGTGATGAAGGACGGCAAGGTCAAGGGTGTGCTGAGCTTTCGCGAGGTGATGAGCGCGATCGACAAGACCACGGGCTCGCTCGGGCAGGGCACGGTTGGTCAGCACATGGCGACCGACATCATGACCATCGCGCCTGATACCGACATCAACGAAATCCGCCGCCAGATGCTTGAGCGCCATGCGCGCTATGTGCCTGTGGTTGACCATGACTACACGCTGATGGGCGTGATGTCCTTCTACGATATCGCGAAGGCAGTGCTTGAGGCGCAGACCTTCGAGAACAAGATGCTGAAGGCGTATATCCGCGACTGGCCGGCGGAGACGGAAGAAGAGTGAGCTTGCCGTCCCCATCGCGGTCCGGGCAGTTCGCGCTGCTCGGGCAGCGCCGCTTCGCCCCTTTCTTCGGTGCACAGTTCCTCGGTGCCTTCAACGACAACCTGTTCAAAACTGCGCTGGTCACGGCGATCACTTTTGACGCCGCATCGTGGACCGACATCAGTCCCGGGCTGTTGAACAACCTCATCGCCGGCCTCTTTATCCTGCCCTTCGTTCTCGCGTCAGCCACCGCAGGACAGATCGCGGACAAGTTCGACAAGGCGGCCGTGATGCGTGCGGTGAAGCTGATTGAGATCGCGATCATGGGTATCGCAGCGATCGGCTGGCTTACGCACAGCCTGTGGCTGCTGATTGCAGCGATCGTTGGTATGGGCCTGCATTCGACGATCTTCGGTCCGGTCAAGCATTCCTACCTGCCGCAGCATCTGGCCGACAGCGAACTTATCGGCGGCAATGGCATGGTGCAGATGGGGACGTTCGTCGGCATCCTGACCGGCCAGCTGGCCGGTGCAGCGGTAATGTCGGGTGGCATCGCGCATGCTGCGCTGATCGTTGCCGCCACGCTGACGGTTGCATTGGTCGGCCTCGCTTTTACGTTGCTGGTGCCGACCTCGGCGGTACCCGCGCCCGAGCTTCGGATCAGCCGCAATCCGTTTCCGGAGATCGTGCGCAACCTGAAGTTTTCGGCGGCGAACCGCGACGTGTTTATCGCGATGCTGGCAAATTCATGGTTCTGGTTTTTCGGCGCGATGATCCTTGCACAATTCCCGGTGTTTGCGCGCGATGTGTTGCATGGCGCGCCGGAGATCTTTGCAGCGTTGTTGACTGCGTTCTCGGTCGGTATCGGCGTCGGCTCGCTGATGTGCGAGCGGCTGTCGGGCCGGCGCATTCATCTCGGGCTGGTGCCGCTTGGCGCGCTCGGTCTGACGATTTTTGGCATCGACCTGTACTTTGCTGCGACCGAACCGATGCCGGCGCTGCTGACCCTCGGCATGCTGATGGCTGATCACCTTCGCATCGTCGTAGACTGTTTCCTTCTCGGCGCGTGCGGCGGCATTTATGTGGTGCCGCTGTTCGCACTGATACAGACGCGTTCCGAGCGCAGCCACCTGTCGCGCACGATCGGCGGCATGAATATCCTGAATGCGCTGTTCATGGTGGTCGCCGCGCTGGTGGCAATGCTGCTGCTGGGTGCCGGTGTAACGGTGCCGGGGATTTTCCTGTTCACCGCTGTCGCGAACCTGGTGCTGCTGGTGCTGCTGTGCGTGTTGAGGCCCGAGTATCTGCGTGAGGCGCGCCGCTGGCTGGCTGCGCGGATCGGCGGCCGCCGGCTGGTAGAATGATGCCTTTCCGAACTCTCACGCTTTTCACGCGCATTCGTCCATGTCCGGCAATACCTTCGGCACGCTGTTTACCGTTACCACCTTCGGCGAATCCCACGGTCCCGCGATCGGCTGTGTGGTCGACGGCTGCCCGCCCGGCATGGAACTGTCGGAAGCCGACATCCAGCCCGAGCTGGACCGTCGCCGCCCCGGCACGTCGCGCCATGTCACCCAGCGCAATGAACCCGACAGCGTCGAGATCCTGTCCGGCATTTACGAAGGCAAGACTACCGGCACGCCGATCGCGCTGCTGATCCGCAATCAGGATCAGCGCAGCCACGACTACGGCAATATTGTCGACCGCTTCCGTCCCGGTCATGCGGACTACACCTACTGGCACAAGTACGGCATTCGCGACCCGCGCGGCGGCGGCCGCTCGTCCGCGCGGCTGACCGCGCCGGTGGTGGGCGCGGCCGCAATTGCGAAGAAATGGCTGAAGCAGCAGTTCGGCACCGAGTTCATGGGCTGCATGAGCCAGCTCGGCGAGATCCCGATTCCGTTTCAGGACTGGGCGCAGGTGCGCGAGAACCCGTTCTTCGCCGCAAATGCCGATATCGTGCCGCAGTTGGAGGACTACATGGATGCGCTGCGCAAGGCGGGCGATTCCTGCGGCGCGCGTATCGATGTGGTCGCGACGAAGGTGCCGGTCGGCCTCGGCGAGCCGCTGTTCGACAAGCTCGATGCCGATATTGCGTACGCGATGATGGGCATCAATGCGGTCAAGGGTGTCGAGATCGGTACGGGTTTCCGTTCGGTCGCGCAGAAGGGTACCGAACACGGTGACGAGATTACGCCGGAGGGCTTCCTGACCAATAACGCCGGTGGCGTGCTCGGCGGTATCTCGTCGGGGCAGGACATTACGGTATCGATTGCGATCAAGCCGACCTCGAGCATACGCACGCCGCGCCGCTCGGTCGACCGCGATGGCAACCCGGTGATGGTTGAGACCTTCGGTCGTCACGATCCCTGCGTCGGCATTCGCGCCACCCCGATTGCCGAGGCTATGCTGGCGCTGGTGCTGATGGATCACGCGCTGCGGCACCGGGCGCAGTGCGGCGATGTCAATTCGGGTCGCGCCTGACTCGACCGTTTTTCCGGTCCATTCGATCGGTCCCGGCTCTCGCCGGGACGACGTTGATACGGCTGACGGCTTTTGATTCGCCGTCCCGGCGAAAGCCGGGATCCCTGTCCGCCATCCGATGATCCCCTCAAGTAAACCTGCCCAGTCGCTGAACTTCGCACTGTTCTTCTTCGCGTACTACGGCTACGTCGGCGTGTTCTCGCCTTACGCCAGCCTGTACTTCGCGGACAAGGGCATCAGCGCTGCGCAGATCGGCGTGCTGATGTCGCTGATGCAGGTGATGCGCATTTTCGGCCCCAATCTGTGGGGCTGGGTCGCCGACCATACCCGTCGCCGCGTACGCGTGCTGCGGCTGACCTCGATGGCCGCGGCACTCGCGTTCTGCGCGATGTTCTGGGGGCAGACCTTCGCCTACTTCTTCGTCGCGATGGTGTTGCTGAACCTGTTCACCAGCGCGCAGGGGCCGCTGTCGGAAGCGCTGATGCTGTCGGCCATGCGCGGCGACCTGACGCACTACGGCCGGTTGCGGCTGTGGGGGTCGGTCGGCTTCATCGCCGCGGTAACGATATCGGGGCAGCTGCTCGACTGGTATGGCATCGGGCTGGTGCTGTGGATCTCGCTGTTTCTGCTGGCGCTGGTGGCATTCGCCGCGTCCGGCATGCGCGAAGATGGCGTCGCGCCGCATGCGCATGACACGCCATCAGTGCGCGAGCTGCTGAAGCGGCGCGAGGTGCTCGCGTTCTTCCTGTCCACCTTCCTGATGATCGCGGCGCATGCCTCGCTCTATGTGTTCTATTCTTTGTATCTTGCGCAGATCGGCTACAGCAAGACTGTGATCGGGTTGATGTGGTCGCTCGGCGTGGTCGCCGAGATCGTGTTTTTCTACTGGCAGGCACCGCTGTTCCGGCGCTTCGGCGTGCGGCTGCTGATGCTGGCCAGTCTCGCGATCGGCGTTGTGCGTTTCCTGATGATCGGCTTTGGCGCCAGCTCGCTCGCGCTGCTGCTGCTGGCGCAGGTCTTGCACGCGGCGACTTTCGGCGTGCATCACTCGGCTTCGGTGGCGACGCTGCAGCGCTGGTTTTCCGGTCCGCTGCAGGCGCGCGGCCAGGCCTTGTATATCAGCGTGTCGTACGGCCTTGGCGGCACGGCCGGCGGATTGCTGTTGTCTGCCTGCTGGGATACATTTGGCGCCACTGTTGTCTATTCGCTGGCTGCGATGCTGTGTGCGCTGGGCTGGATTGCCGCGTTTCTCAGCTATCGCTGGCTGGCGCCATCAGGGAGAGTAATTTGAGAGTGTTCAGAAAGACTGCTTTTGCGGCGCTGCTGGCCGCAATGTCCGTGACTGCCTGCCAGACTGAACAGACCACGCAGGCCGGTCTGGTCGGTGTCAAGCGCGAGCAGCGCATGGCTATCTCGGCACAGGCGCTGGAGGATACTGCGAACAAGCAGTACAGCGAGCTGATGAACCAGGCTAGCCAAAAAGGCAAGCTGAATCCGGACCCGCAGCAGTTCGCACGCGTCAAGCGCATCGCCGACAAGCTGATCGCGCAAACCCCGGCGTTTCGTCCGGATGCCACTGGCTGGAAGTGGGAAGTCAACGTGCTCGACTCCCCCGAAGTGAACGCATGGTGTATGCCGGGCGGCAAAATCGCGGTCTACACCGGCCTGATCGACAAGCTCAGCATCACCGACGACGAGCTGGCCGCAGTGATGGGTCACGAAATCGCGCACGCGCTGCGTGAGCATTCGCGCGAGCGCGCGTCCGGACAGGCGCTGGCCGGCATCGGTATTTCGGTCGTTGCCGCCGTCGCAGGTATTGGCCAGCTCGGACAGAAGGGTATGGAGTACGCGTATCAGGGTTTGCTGGGCCTGCCGAACTCGCGCCAGCACGAGACCGAGGCTGATCGCATCGGCGTCGAGCTGGCCGCGCGTGCTGGCTACGACCCGCGCGCTGCGATCACGCTGTGGCAGAAGATGGGCAAGGCCGGCGGCAGCGAGCCGCCGAAGTTCCTGTCGACGCATCCGCCGCGTGCTGAGCGGGTGAAAGACCTGACTGCTTACTCGGCCAAGGTCCTGCCGCTTTATCAACAGTCGGCGAAGTAGGATCGCGGTCAATTCAGGCTGAACACCCGTCAGGTGAGCGCTGCAGATGCCGCGGAGGGGGGTATTCCCCCTTTCGAAATCGGGCTGGAAGCACTCCCTATGGCATAATCGCGGGCTGTTTTCCTCGATCCGGCGCGCCTGACGCGCGATCCAGCCATGGCAAAAACCCTGTACGACAAGCTCTGGGAGTCCCACGTGGTCAACACCGCGGAGGACGGCACCACCATTCTCTATATCGACCGTCATCTGCTGCATGAGGTCACCAGCCCGCAGGCATTCGAAGGACTGAAACTGGCCGGCCGCAAGCCGTGGCGCAATGCGGCCAACCTCGTCGTGGCCGACCATAACGTGCCGACCACGAACCGCGCCGGCGGTATCGAAGATCCGGTATCGCGGTTGCAGGTTGAGACGCTCGACGCGAACGCGCACGAATACGGCCTGACTTATTTCAACATGCAGGACAAGCGCCAGGGCATCGTGCACGTGATCGGCCCGGAGCAGGGCGCGACGCTGCCGGGCATGACGGTCGTTTGCGGCGACTCGCACACATCCACGCACGGCGCATTCGGTGCGCTCGCACATGGCATCGGCACCTCCGAGGTCGAGCATGTGCTGGCCACGCAGACGCTGCTGGCGAAGAAATCGAAAGCGATGCTGGTGCAGGTTGAAGGCCAGCTCGGCAAGGGCGTGACTGCGAAGGATATCGTACTGGCCGTGATCGGCAAGATCGGCACTGCGGGCGGTACCGGCTATGCGATCGAGTTTGCCGGTTCGGCGATTCGCTCGCTGTCGATGGAAGGCCGCATGACGGTCTGCAATATGGCGATCGAAGCGGGCGCGCGCGCCGGCATGGTCGCGGTCGATGACACCACGATCAACTATGTGAAGGGGCGCCCGTTTGCGCCCGTCGGTCCGCACTGGGACCGTGCGGTCGAGTACTGGCGCACGCTGCATTCCGATCCGGACGCGAAGTTCGATGCGGCCGTACTGATCAATGCTGCCGAGATCATTCCTCAGGTCACCTGGGGTACGTCGCCGGAGATGGTGGTGTCGGTCGAT
>JACCDS011878431.1_pt1 | contig 26435 bp, 25 predicted proteins | sample 7446441 | NCBI WGS metagenome assembly JACCDS01 (sample SAMN15323445, study PRJNA562643) | freshwater metagenome | isolation source: river surface water | place: USA:Blue River Watershed | collected 2017-08-17 | reverse complement strand
AAAATGTTTTTGCCGCAGGTGGTGAAATCGGCCCGGGTGATGAAGCAGGCGGTGGTGCATTTGATTCCGTATATCGAAGAAGAAAAACGGCTGGAAGAAGCGCGCACCGGGGTTCATGCGAAACCGAAGGGCAAGATTGTGATTGCCACCGTGAAGGGGGATGTACACGACATTGGCAAAAACATCGTTTCGGTGGTGTTGCAGTGTAATAACTTTGAAGTGGTGAACATGGGCGTGATGGTGCCGTGTTCCGAGATTTTGGCACGGGCCAAGATTGAAAATGCCGACATCATCGGCTTGTCCGGCTTGATTACCCCATCGCTGGAAGAAATGGCGCATGTGGCCAAGGAAATGCAGCGCGATCCGCACTTCCGGATGCTGAAAATCCCGCTCCTGATCGGTGGCGCGACCACCAGCCGGGCCCATACCGCCGTAAAAATCGCACACAATTATGAAGGCCCGGTAGTGTATGTGCCGGACGCTTCGCGCTCGGTGTCGGTGGCGCAGTCGCTGCTGACGCCCGAACAAAAAGACCAGTATGTGGCCGATTTGAGCGCTGATTATGAACGGATTCGGCAGCAGCATGCGAACAAAAAGGCGCTGCCGAGCCTGCCGCTGACTGCGGCACGGGCCAACCGCGCCAAGCTGGCGTTTGCTCCGGTCAAGCCGAAATTCATTGGGCGGCGCGTGTTTAAAAATGTCGATCTGGGCTTGATTGCCAAATACATCGACTGGGGCCCGTTTTTCCAGACCTGGGATTTGGCCGGGCCGTTTCCAGCGATTTTGACCGATGAAGTGGTCGGTGTGGCAGCGTCCAAGGTGTATGAAGAAGGCTTGGCGATGCTGAAAAAGCTGATCGACGGGCGCTGGCTTACCGCCAATGGCGTGGTCTCGCTGTTGCCTGCCAATAGCGTGAACCATGACGACATTGAGATTTACACCGATGAAACCCGGCAGCAAGTGGCCTTTACCTGGCACGGCTTGCGCCAGCAGGGGGTGAAACCGATGGTCGATGGTGTGCAGCGGCCAAACCAGTGTCTGTCCGATTTTATTGCGCCGAAAGAATCGGGTGTGGCAGACTATATCGGCATGTTTGCCGTGACCAGCGGGCTGGGGATTGAAAAGCATGAAAAACGCTTTGAAGACGCGCACGACGATTACAGTTCGATCATGCTCAAGAGCCTGGCCGACCGGCTGGCCGAGGCGTTTGCCGAATACCTGCACCAGCGCGTGCGCACCGATTTGTGGGGCTATGTGCCGGATGAGGATTTATCGAATGAAGCGATGATTCGGGAACAATATCGCGGCATCCGCCCGGCTCCCGGCTATCCGGCTTGCCCGGAACATACGGTCAAGGCCGAGATGTTCCAGACCATGCAGTGTGAAGAAATCGGCATGCAACTGACCCAATCGTATGCCATGTATCCTGGCGCGGCGGTATCGGGCTTTTATTTTGCACATCCGGAATCGAAATACTTTGTGGTGGGGAGAATTGAGGCGGATCAATTGGAAGATCATGTGCAACGGCGCAAGGTGGAGAAGGGGCAATTGGAGAGCTGGTTGGCACCGAATTTGGGGTGATTGGGGTCTAGATACAAATCGCTTTGAGAACACACAACACGCTACGACCACCGTACCGACCGCAACAGTATGCGGCTGGTAATTTTGACCAACGATCATATTGCGGCGATTATATGAAGGGGAGAGATCATGCCTAAAACCAGCATTTCAGCGCAGCACCATACCACCTTCGAAGGCATCCGCCAAATTGATGATGCTGGCAACGAATTTTGGTCAGCACGGAAGTTGTCCAAGGTTTTAGAATATTCGGAGTACCGGCATTTCTTGCCTGTGATTGGCAAAGCACGGGAAGCGTGCCAGAACAGTCGGCATTCGGTTACCAACCATTTCGAGGATGTCCTCGATATGGTCGAAATCGGTTCTGGTGCGCAGCGCAAGGTGGGCGATGTTCGCTTGTCGCGCTACGCCTGCTATCTGATCGTACAAAACGGTGATCCGGCAAAACCGGTCATCGCCAACGGCCAAACCTACTTTGCCTTGCAAACCCGACGGCAAGAGCTGGAAGACAGCGCCCGTTTCGCCCAGCTATCCGAAGATGAAAAACGCCTGGCAATTCGCAATGAACTGGCCGCGCGCAACAAGCATCTAGCGGCTGCCGCCAAAGGTGCTGGCGTTGAAACGTCACTCGATTGTCAGAATTTTCGTGTGTCACGCCTGAACTGGCTGGTCTGTTTGATCAGCGGCATTCAGGTCTGCCATCAAATCGGCTGCGGTAACAAACGACTCCAAGCCGCCGCGCCTCGTTCATCCTCGCAATGGTTACGCTGTTTGGCACCATCGGTTCAAACGGCAGCGCCGTTAAGTCCTATAGGTGTATGTGTCAACCGAGGCTGCTTCGGTCATACAACGCCGCTCTGGTCATGGGCAGGCCGTCTTCCCGCAGAGGCACCGGGTTGGCGCGCAGTCTGGCAAGCGGCCCCTTGCGTGGCGGCACTGGTTCTGCGCTATCGAACAGGACAATCACTTTGGCACAGCTCACCTGGGCTGGCAGGCGATCACTGCAAATGGTGGTCTGGTGGTTGATAATGGGTGCTTCGATTTCAATGGCATTCATGGTGTTGCTCTCGCACGAATCAAACAAAACGACAAGATGGCAGTGAACTGGCAGCGGCAAGTGTCAAATCACATGATAAGCCAAAACAATAGCGTAACCGCCACTTTTGGCCTGTGATGGGAAATTCACGGCAAACCTGCGCGAACAGTGGGCAGGAGGTAGCCGACCATATGGCGGATGTCCGCAATGATGTGCCCGGAACATACGGTCAAGGCCGAGATGTTTCAGACCATGCAGTGTGAAGAAATCGGCATGCAACTGCCCCAATCGTATGCCATGTATCCGGGCGCGGCGGTATCGGGTTTTTATTTCGCGCATCCAGAATCGAAATACTTTGTGGTGGGGAGAATTGAGGCGGATCAATTGGAAGATCATTTGCAGCGGCGCAAGGTGGAGAAGGGGCAATTGGCGAGCTGGTTGGCACCGAATTTGGGCTGATTGGGGTGCTTGGGGTGAGGTTGGGGGCCGGGCGTCTGTGAGCTTCGGTAGCGCTGTGTGGCTGGCAAGGGTCGGCTCAAGCTTGACTTTGCGCACCCATTCTGCAACACTCAGTGCCAATGCCACGATCTGTTTTTCCCTGCACAAACGAACCATGCCTTCACTCCACCTTAACGCAATTGACCCGGTAGAATTAATGCCATTGCCGGAAATGCCGGAGAGCTACGGCCCACGGGATGACGAAGAATTGCGCATCTACAACATGGTCAAGGAAGCACTGGATGTCGGCCCCGGCAAAGCCTATGCATCGGTCGCTGATTTTATTGCTGAACTAAGCGCCAGCATTCCGCAAACACAGGCATCGGCCATGCCCTAACGCCAGGTTTGGCCCGTAGCAACGGCGGATCTGAAGACAGCACTCGCCCCCCCCCCTTTTTTCTCGCGTCCAAGGCAAAAAAGGGGCATAATCTTCCGCGCTTATGACAATCAGGGTCTGTTATGCAAATTCAATGCAAGAATTCAAATCGCACCTGCCGCAATATGTTGTGCAAGCGCAGGCGGGGCAAGTGATCGAACTCACTTCTCACCAAAAGGTCGTGGCACGCTTGATTGGTGTGCCAGCGGCTGCCAATGATGGCATTACGCGCCTGTTGACCGAAGGGCGGGCCGGTTGGCAAGGGGGAAGCCACTTGGTGCAGCTATCAGCCTATCACCGGGCGGAAAGTTGACATCAGAAATGGCGATGGAAGATCGCGGATTGGGGCTGGAAGTTGTTACAAATTGACGCTGGGCGATTGCGCGAAACTGAGTACATTGCCGAGAATGGTGTTTCCTCCCCATAACTGAGCAGGTAGCTGACCATATGGAGGATGTCCTCACAATGGTGTGTGCAGGCTGGTCAGTCTGCGGCAAACCATTTTGCGCAAGTGCGCAAAATGGTCGACTTGAGCTCGGTGGCCAAAGCCGATCAAAATCGCTTTCAAACAACCTGTCTTGGAAAATCCGATATTTCTCGAACTCACCTTCGGCTTGAACTATTAAGTATGGCTTAATAGTTGCTTCCGCCTGCAATTCGTTGTCAGCATAGATGCGTTTTAAATGCTGGCTAACCGCCGATACCGACACATCGTAAAGTGTCGCCATCATCTTTTGTGTGGACCAGAGGTTTTCGTCCTGACAGCGCATTTCCAAACTGCTATCGCCTTGGCCACTGGTTGCGATAAAAGTCAAGTATTCCGCCATCGAAGAGCGAGTCATGGAAACTGTGCTTTTGTTGGTTGCTTGGGGTGTTTTTTTCACATATCCTCTACTGGCGCGGGTGCTGGAAGTGTAGTCGCACCTGAACTAGCTGGTTTGCCGTCGAATCAAGCAAGACATTGGCAACAGTTCGCTTGGCTTGCCTGAGGTGGCAAACGATCACTAGGCGAACACACCACGGCCATGTTTGCTCCAACGCCCCCGCCCCCTCCTTTTTCAGCACCGTTTCCCCGCGCCGGGATGATACAATCGACTCGCTTCCAATAGGAGTTTGCCACCATGTTGCTCAAATCGCTGTCAATTCAAAATTTCCGTTTACTTGGCGATTTTTCCGTGCCAGCCTTACGCCGGATCAATTTGATCGTCGGTGCCAACAATGCCGGGAAAAGTTCAATTTTGGAAGCGGTGCGAATATTTGCCACCGGTGCCGTGTGGCAATTGCTCATGGAAATTGCCAGGGAACATGGTGAACCAATTAAATATAGTGCCGATGAGGGTACCCCGCTTCCCCTGACTGGCATGTTCCCGGATCGCTCGCCACCACAGAATGGCACCCCGATTCGAATAGGCGAAGTCGATGCAACGAGCGAATTGGCCATTCGATTCGGCTATATATTTGAAACAACCGAGGAAATAGGGGAAAGCGAAGAGATTTTACGCCGCCGCCGGTTTGTCCTGCCAAACGATATCGATAGCGCTGGCGACCTGGAAACCAGACCAGCACTGGAAATCAGTAAGGATGGCACAAAACGATTATTGACACTCGACCTGCCACCCACACTCGGTTCCCGTCGCCCGCCCCAATTTGACTCCTCCACGCCATGCGCCGTTATACCCACCCGCCAGGTCGATCTGGATGAACTGGCTGATATCTGGGATCAAGTCGGCCTTTCTGAAGAGAAACAGCATGTGGTGGATGCGCTACGCATTATTGAACCAGACTTTCAAGACTTATTGTTCGTGAAAGAATTGAACCGCGCTGGCAGCCGGACTGCCATGGTCGGCCTAAAAGGAAAAGCCCGCGCCATCCCGCTAAGCAGCATGGGTGATGGCATGTCTCGTGTCTTGCAGCGCATTCTCAAGCTATTGGCTGCCAAAAACGGTTTTTTGCTGATTGATGAATTCGACAACGGTTTGCACTACAAAATCCAGCGCAAGCTGTGGCATTTGATGTTTGAGTTGGCGCAGAAATTCAATGTCCAGATATTTGCCACCAGTCATAGCTGGGATTGTATTTGCAGTTTTGCGCAAGCAGCGCTTGAGCATCAAGGTGACGGCATGTTGTTCAAGGTCGGGCGCAGTGTACTGCCCGACGACGCCGGTAAAATCATTGCGGTTTGTTACGATGCAGAGCAATTGGCAGCCCTGACCGAAGCCGACATGGAGGTACGCTGATGCCGCACAACTCCGACAAAATGTTGCTGGTGGAAGGTGACGGCGATCAACGCTTTTGTAAAATCTTATGCGACCAAATCGGTGTTGCCGATATCGAAATCGCCCCGCCACGTAAAATCGGCAGTAAAGGCGACGGCAAGAACAATGCAATTGCCATGTTGCCTGGTCAAATCGGCCGCATGAAGCAGGGCGATATAACCGCCCTGGGGTTAATCGTCGATGCAGACTATGCCAATGTTGAAGGCTCACTCGGGTTCAAGAAAACATGGGAGCAAATTGCGGCGCACCTGCGCGAGGCCGGTTATTCGGTTCCCAACTACCCACCCCAATCAAGTCCCCGTGGTTTTCATTTTGAACATCCACGAAAATTACCTACGGTGGGTATTTGGATTATGCCGAACAACGGCAATGACGGCTTTTTGGAAGACTTCATCACCGCGAGCTTGAAAGCCGGGGAAAGCCAGCTCTTGGATCATGCGCAAAAAATAGTGGCTGCCTTGCCTGAGCAACGCTTCAAGGAACACCATCGCAGCAAGGCCGAAACGGCCACTTACCTTGCGTGGCAAACCATGCCGGGGCAAGGATTGCACGGTTTGCACGGCACTGGCCGACGGGATGAAAATTGCGCACCGCTTGCGGAGTTTATCGGGTGGCTAAGGAAGTGCTTTAATTAGCTTTAAAGAACAAATCGCCACACACCAAAACGAGCCGGATCCAACTGACCCGGTGCCCGTTCTTGTCGGTGATCAATCTATGCTGCTTGCGGCAAATCACAATTAACCGCCCAGGTCAACCCAAAACGATCAACCAGCATGCCAAAACGCTCGGCCCAAAAGGTTTTTTCAAACGGCATGATCACGCTGCCACCGCTTGCAAGCATATCGAAACATTTTTGCCCCTCAGCGACGTTGACCGGCGCAATCATCACATTAAATCCTTTAAAGCCATCCTTCGCTTCGGCATTGTCGCAGCCCATCAGCAACGAACCATCCGGCAGCTTGAGCGTGCAATGCATGATTTTGTCGCCCCATTCGGGCGGGACCTGATCGGCCATCGGGGAACCGGCAAAGGTGTGGCATTCGACGATTTCACCGTTCAATGCCTCTGCATAAAAATCAAACGCTTCGCGGCACATGCCGGGAAACGACAAGTAGGTACTTAACATCATGGCAATTCTCCTTTGAGAAAAAAAGCGAATCATCGGGGCGAATCATCGGCTTGCGGCAGGTAGCATTATAACTGTATTTTTAACCAGTGCAGTAGGCGATCCGGAAAATTCTCGCCGCCGGGGCAAAGCACGCTGTACCTTCAGGCAGCCCAGCGATTCTACATGAAGCGTGCCCTGCCCTGTTTAGGCGAGGCAAACCTGGATGCCGCCTTTCGGGGCGAAAAACGAGCCATGCCGCTCGCGAAGGGTATTGACCTCAACCGGTTCAAGCCGACAGGTATGGAGCAGCGTTGCCAGTACCAGCTTGATTTCATACAGCGCAAAATTCATGCCGGGACAGCGGCGGATGCCGCCACCGAAAAACAGGTAGCGATACGGGTCCGCTTTGGCTTCGATGAAGCGCTCGGGTCGAAATGACTGGGGGTCGGGATAGTAATCGGCGCGGAGGTGGATGCCGTTCATGTAGCTCGCCACCAGTGTGCCGGGTGGCAATTCGTAACCGGCAATGGATAGCGAATCGACCAACAACCGTGGGGTGGTGGTGAAAAACAGCGGGCACAGGCGGGTGGTTTCATAAATGACCGCATCGAGCTTCGGCATTTGATCAAATAGTGCGGTACTGACCGATGTTATTTGCTGCGCCCCCAACACCCGCTTCAATTCTTCCTGCACCTGCGCCAAAACCACTGGTCGGCTGAGGATTTGCGCGGCGCACCAGGACAGGGTGGCGGCGGTGGTGTCCACGCCTGCCAGCATGACGGTCATCAATTCGGCCTGTACGTCAGCCATGGTCAGGCTGCCGTCTTCTTTCCATGCCCGGATCAACGCAGCCGACAGCGTTGCCTCCTGTTCGCTTGCCATGGCATGCGGACAAGTGTGCAGCCATTCGCCCATTGTGGCCACACCTTGGTCGATCAACGGTTTTTTTTGCTCGGCAGGCCCCTGCGGATCGCCAAAGCGGTATACATGATCGGTTACACGTTCGATTGCCGGGTCGGCCAGATTGCCGAAGGTCAGGCGGCGCATGGTATGGGCCGCAATCCGGCGAAAACAGGGGGTCAGTGCAAAGGGCCGGTCGGGGGGAAACTGGCCGATTTCGCCCAGCGTGGCCTGAATGATGGCAGCGGTAAACTGGCGAATCTTTTGCTCGCCCTGCAATACTTTGGCGAGAATCTTGCGCCGTGCCTGATGCAGCGCGCCATCCAACATTAACGAGCTTTGGTCAGGCAGGATTTTTTGAAACTGGATTTGGTTGGCGCGCCCGGCCATTTGTACGCTGCTGCCCGCTTTCAATAGTTGTTTTACGTCGTCAGCGCGGGTGAAAAACACCCATTGGCCGCTGGCCTTGTGTTCGGTGACACCAAAATCACCAAGGGCAAGGGTGAATACTTCGCCATAGGTGGCGCAACATTGATCAAGAAAGGGAAACGGGTCAGCGCTGAAGATGTCAACCAGTGTCGCTGTGTCAAGGTCTGGGCCGGGTGGCAGGCCGGTTTGGCTGTGGTTTGCGTACATGCTTGGCTGGGTTGGCTGGGTTGGGTTGGCTGGGTTTGCTTGCTTTGCACAGATTTAACGGGCAATACCCGATGTTGTCAGATTATACCTTTCCATCGGCTCAAACAACAGCGCCAGCAAGGGATGGTATGGTTTCCCCTGCCCCGGTTCGGCGCAATTTATGCCCGCGCCACACTTTCTTTTCACTCACCAAATTCGGACAGGCAAATGGGTGCCGCGCCCAACCCAAATCATCTTTACATGGAGCAAATAACCCTTTGCTGCAACACAATATTATCCATTTCACCCGCCGAATCCTCTTATAATGCATGCAGTGGAACCTACCGGTTCGGCAAGCTGGCCGTGGCATGGCCGCTTACTTTTCGCAATGCAACATCATGCTGCAAAGGATGGGCAAACCATGGGGTTGAGTTACCACAATTTCGCCTGGCGCAAACGACCGGTCATGGCTGCCATGGTGCTGGCATGGGCAGCGCTGACCACCCCGAGCGCCGCAGCCGAGCTGTTTCGGGTCGGTATTTTTGCCGCTGGCGACCAGCCGTTCAGCTTTCCCCCCGGTGGCCCGCGCGCCGGGATTTATCCGGATTTGATTCGTGCCATCGCCAAAGAGAGTGGCGACCAGATTGAATTGGTGTATGTTCCGGCGGCCCGGCTGTTGCGCATGTTTGAGCTGGGCGAGCTGGACATTGAAATTGGGGCCAATCCAGCCTGGCGCAAGAATTCGCCGATCAAATCGGTGTATTCAGACAGTTATGGCACGGCGATTGAAATTTTGTGCTTTTATCCGGGCCAGTCCAAGCCGGGCGACCGGGGCGAGGATTTTCCGGGCTGGGAAATCGGGGTGCAAGGCGGTTATGTGTATCCACGCTTTGAACAGGCGTTTGCCAAGGGCACAGTCAAGCGGCGCGATACCAACAGCGCCGAACATGCGCTGCGCATGCTGCGCGCCCAGCGTTTTTCGGCGGTGATTGTCAGCAAATATGCGATTCAATATTACAACCGGGAAAATCCGACCCAGTACGAATGTGAACCGGGGCCGGTGACCGATCAGGCCGACGAAATGCTGCGCCTGCCCGCCACCAAGGCCGCCGCCCTGCCGCGCCTGAATGCGGCGATTGCCAAATTAAAAAAAGATGGCACGATCAGTGCGATTTATGCGCGCTACCGCTAGTGGCATGTCGCCATCTGGTTGCTATAGTCAGGTCGTCGAAGTTAGGGCCGCAGAGCCAAGGCAGCAAAGCGCAAAATCGGCGGTGCGAGCGTACAAGCACAGATTTGCCCGCTTGGCCGCGTCAATCGCCTGCTTGTTTTAGTTGTTTCAGTTGGGTAGGCTGGTACTGAGCAGCCGAAACACATTACCGCCCATCACCTGGGCAATCTCGGTCTCGCTCATGCCATGCTGCTGCAAGGCCCCGGTCAGCAATGCCATGCCCGATACATCAAATGGCACTGTCACTGCGCCATCAAAATCCGAACCGAGTGCCACGTGCTGCACCCCAACCACGCCAACCGCATAAATAATCGCCCGGACAATCGCCGCCACATCGTGCCCACACACGGCGGCATCCCAAAAGCCGATGCCGATCACGCCGCCCTTGGCGGCAATCGCACGCAACTGGGCGTCCGACAAATTGCGCCGGTTGTTGCAAGTGCCCTTGACCCCGGTATGCGACACCAAAACCGGACGGGTGCTGATGGCCAGCGCATCGGTAATGGTTTGATCCGAGGCATGCGCCAGATCGAGCAGGATATGTTTTTGTTCCATCCGCAAAATCATGGCGCGGCCCTTGTCGGTCAAGCCGGTTTTGTTGCGGCCATGGGCCGATCCGGCGATATCGTTATCGAAGAAATGGGTCGGTGCCATCATGCGGATCCCGGCATCATACAAACGATCCAGATTGTCCAGCTTGCCATCGAGCGCATGTGCCCCTTCTACACCCAGCATCGCCGCCACAATGCCCGGCTCCCGGTTGCGGCGCTGCAAAAACGCGGCCAGGTCGGCCCGGCTGCGGATCACGCTTAACCGCCCTTGCGAAGCGGCGGCAAAATCGGCCAGTTTTTGTGCCTGATACAGTGTTCGCTCGCTCAAACTGCTCCAGCTTTTACTCGGCCAGCGCTCGGCAACGGCTTTCAGGGTCAGGTTGTCGCTGTCATCATCATTGTGTTCAATGTTCAGATTGCGTGGCGATTTGGTGACAATGGTAAACATTTGCAGCGCGACATTGCCTGCCACAAGGCGCGGCAAATCAACCTGCCCGTGCTGCTGCTGTTGCAATAGATCACGCTGCCACAGCAGCGAATCGGCGTGCAGGTCGGCAATTTGCAAGCGCTGGTGCAGGGCCGCCGTGGCAGGCGGCACTGTAACGGGCCGCTTTGCAGCACCCGGTTCATGTGCCGATCAAGCACGCCGGGCAAGATCAGAAAAAAGGAAGCCGTGGCTGCCGCCAGCAACGCGACCAACGCAACCAAGCCCCAGCCGAGTCGCTTGCGCCATGGCGATGGCGATGGTGATACTGACAGCGATAACCCAAATGGCATAAACACTCCCCGATCAACAAAGCCAGGAATAATCCCGAAACGAGCAAGGATACCTTTATAATCGGCCAACTGCGCAATTTGCGCGTCCCGCTCAACAAATTTTGTTTCAACCGGTATCTGACTCGCCATGGCCTTAAAATCCACCATCTACAAAGCCGAACTCAATATTAGCGATATGGATCGGCACTATTATGCTGCGCACAGCTTAACGATTGCGCGCCACCCCTCCGAAACCGATGAACGGATGATGATCCGGGTGCTGGCGTTTGCCTTAAATGCACACGAGCAACTGGTGTTTGCCAAGGGTTTGTCCGACACCGAGGAACCCGATTTGTGGCAAAAGGATTACACCGATGCGATTACGCTGTGGCTGGAGGTAGGCCAGCCGGACGAACGGCGCTTGCTCAAGGCCTGTGGCCGGGCCGAACGGGTTATCGTGTATTGCTATGCCAGCAGTAGCCGGATTTGGTGGAATGGCATGGATAACCGGCTAGAGCGCGCCAAAAATTTATCGGTGATTAATATTCCGGCCACCACCAGCGCCAGTCTGGCCACGCTGGCGGCGCGCAACATGCAGTTGCAGTGTACGATTGAAGACGGCCACATCTGGTTGACCAGCGGCTTGCAATCGGTGGAAATCAAGCCCGATAGCTGGAAAGCCTGATCGCCCACAATACCGCTCTACAGTGGCAATTCAAAATAAAAGGTGCTGCCCTGCCCTTGGTGCGAGAAAAAGCCGATTTCGCCGCCCATTTTTTCCAACAAGGCTCTGGAAATCGATAGGCCCAGCCCGGTGCCGCCTTTGGCACGCGTGCTCGAAGAATCTTCTTGCGAGAATTTCTGAAAGATTTTGGACTGAAATTCGGGTGATATCCCGGCCCCGTGGTCAATCACTTCAACCCGCACCCGATCAGCGTGCCGACTCATGACCACTTCCACTTCTGCGTCTTTGGGCGAGAATTTGGCCGCATTCGACAACAGGTTGGCCATCACCTGCATCAGCCGGTCTTGATCGAGCTTGACCTTGATGCCTTGCAGGCTGTGCCGCAAAACCAGTCGCACCCCGAGTTGCCCGGCATAGGCTTGATTGGCTTCGATTGCCTGCTCGATGATGGATTGCAGGTCAAACCACTGCAAATTCAGATCCATTTTGCCGGAAGCGATTTTGTCGATATCAAGCAAATCATTGATCAGGCGTACCAGCCGCTCGCTGTTGATGTGGGCAATGTCGAGCAATTTGCGCTGGCTCGGTGCCACTTCTCCGGCCACGCCACCGAGCACCAAACCGAGCGATCCTCGAATTGACGTGAGCGGGGTGCGCAGTTCGTGGCTAACAACCGAGACGAATTCGTTTTTTAGCCGGTCTACCTTGTTGCGTTCTTCGGTCAGCCGCTCTTCGGTCAGTTTGCGCTCGTTGATGTCGAGCAAAATCCCGCGCAGGCGCACGCTGCCCGGTTCGTGCCGGTCGGCGTCATGGCCAAGCACGCTGGCAATTTCTTCGAGCCACAAATAGCGGCCATCGGCACACAAAAAACGATATTCACAACGATAGTTGCTGCGGTTGATCACGGCGGCGTTGCGCTGGGTTAACACCTCCCCGGCGTCGTCCGGATGCAGGTGCTGCGACCAAAACCGCTCTGCCAGCCATTGGTCCACCGCCACCCCGGTAATGCCCTGCGCCTGGGGCGAGACAAACAAAAAGCGCTGTTCGGGCCAGAGTGCTTCCCAGGAAATGGCATTGGTGCCTTCGACCAGCAGCCGGTAGCGCTCTTCGCTTTCGTGCTGCAAGCGCGCATGCTGCAAATGGAGCCGATCGAGCATGTGATTGATCGAACGTGCCAGCCCGGCCACTTCGACGCTGCCGGAAATATTGGCGCGCTGCTGGCCAAAACCGTTGTCGACCACGCTACGCGCAAAAGCTTCCAGTTCACGCGCATCACGGGTTAGCACCGGAGCCAGACGCAGGCCAAAAAACAGTACGCCACCGACCAGAATCAGGGCCGCCAATGGCAATAACAAGAGTGGGGTTAGCCGCTGCTCGGTGCGCTGGTTTGCGCCCTGGTTCACATCAATGCGTTCGCTTTGAATCAAGCGCAACTGGTGCCGGGCCAAGCGCGGTGCGACATCAAGCGGACGCACCAGCACACCCGGCCCGGCTTCTGGCCCAGTGGGCACGCCCCAGCGCAACTTGCCGGAAATACCTGCTTGCAAATTGGCCAGTTGAATCTTGTACAGCAACGCGCCCTCCGGGGTTTGGGTGCGTGAATAGACCAACCGTTCAAACAGCAACAATTCATCGCCACCCGGTTCGGCAAAAATCTCGCTGTCCTCGTGGTCATGTTCCAAATGCTCCTGCAACCATGCCAGTTGTGCCTTGCTGAAACTGGCCCGGCTGGTACTGGCGATTTCCTTGCCTTCAAAGTCGGCAAACAACAATTGCACGGCAACGCCATTGACCCGCTGCATACCGTTCAGGTAGGGAATCAGATAGGTTTGCCGCCCGGAACTATCAACCAGTGCATTGGCCAGCAAGCTGCTTTCACTCGCTTCGCCAAGCCGGGCCAAAATCGCACCGATGGTGGTGTTGAGCAAGATGGCGTTCAGGTCGGCTTCCTTTTCCAGCAACAACTGTGATGCCTCGGCCTGTTGCCGCTGTACCAGCCACCAAGAAACACTGACCGTTAGCAACAGCACGCAGGCGGCCATCGCCGCTGCGGCCAGCGCAAAGCGGCGGGCGAGCGTATCAGCGGCCTGATTGCGCTTCATTTTTTCGCTGGAATCAATACGCCATCACTGCGATAGCGTGCCATTAACAGTTCTTCACTGCCGAGTGCCTCGTGGCGGCTGGCGGTAAACGGTGGCTGGTAGAGTTTGATCAGGCCACGGTGCTGCTTCACCTTTTCCAGTGCTGCGCGCACTTTAACACGATCACTACTACCGGCCAGATTGATGGCGCGGGCCAGAATATGCATCATGTCATAGGCATGAGCCACCCCGACCGGTGCCCGTATGTCGTCGATGCGCCGGATCTCCGACACCTGGGCCAGATGTTTCATAAAGTGCGGCAGCACGGTTTTGTCGGCAGTAAAAAAGCTGAAGGTCTGAATCACCGACAAATCCACCTCGTGCAGTGCCGCACCGGCCTGTTTGACAAACTCACCGCCGGTGATGCCCCAGTGGCTGATTATCGGCACGCGCTTGGCTGGCGGCAGTGTGGCAATTTCGCGCACCAAAATCGCCGCTTCATCGTCGTTGGCCACCAGCAATACCGCTTGTGCCCCAGCCGAGAGCAAACGTTCATAATGGACCAACAGGGTCGTATCTTTCCAGTTATGCCACGCCGTTTCAACAATTTTGGGTTGTGGCGCGCTTGCTACAAACTTATGGGCCGCCGCCTGATTGCTGCGCCCCCAAGCGGTATTGGTGAGCAACAGACCAACCCGGCTTAGGCCACGCTCACTCGCCGCAGTCAGCATTTTGGGCATGGCCAAACTGTCACGCAGCGACAGCCGGAACACATAATTCGGTTGCATCCCGTTTTCCACAATCGGATCAGCCGACGACCAAACCGCCATGAACGGCAATTTCAATTCTTTAATGGTAGGCAACTGCTCAATGATGACCGGGCTAAAACGCGCGCCGAACACCGCCACCAAATTCGGCATGGCCGCAAACTCGGTCAGATTTCGAATACCACGAGCCGGTATCGAACGATGATCTTTAATTACCAACTCCAGCATGCGGCCACCCAACACGCCGCCAGCGGCATTGATTTGGGCCAGTGCCGTGCGCAAGCCGAGTTCGACTGCCTGCGCCGAAAGGCTGGAATCGAGACCAAATTCGGCATCCAGCCCAATGACAACCGGTTCAGCGGCCCGTACCCAATTGCTGCCTAATGCCGCCATGCCTGCCACACTCGCCATACCCGCCAGCAGGCATTGTCGCCTACGCCGAAATACACCCGTATGTGCCATATTGCCCCCCTTGGCTGGCGTCACCGATACCGCACCGATACCCTCTTGCGCCGCTTGCCATGCTGTGCCAATGATAGCTTACAATTGCCACCGGTAATCATTTGTTGTTTCAATCGACCAAGGCAGAATCGGAAAAAACCAGCCTTATGCAATACGTTGTGGTGCCACGTTGTAGCACTACATTGCGCCGCCGCTTTTTCGTCGCAGCCCCCTGGCCACAGCGAGAATCGGTGGCTTGGTCTATAATCGCGTACCGATTTCATTTTTCGATTGCGGAGCACCTCATGACAACCACAAAACACGCGAAAGTTTTAATTTTAGGCTCAGGCCCGGCCGGTTACAGCGCCGCCGTTTACGCCGCCCGAGCCAACCTGAAGCCGGTATTGATTACCGGCGTGGAGCAAGGGGGGCAATTGATGACCACCACCGATGTCGAAAACTGGCCAGCCGACCCAAACGGGGTGCAGGGCCCGGAGTTGATGCAACGCTTTTTGGAGCACGCCGAACGGTTTCAGACCGAAATGATTTTTGACCACATTCACACGACTCACCTCAAGGAAAAGCCGATTCGGCTCGAAGGCGATTTGGGCCAATATACCTGTGATGCGCTGATTATTGCCACCGGTGCCTCGGCCCAATACCTCGGGCTGGAATCGGAAACGGCGTTCATGGGCAAGGGCGTCTCGGCTTGCGCCACCTGTGATGGCTTTTTCTACAAAAACCGCGACGTGGCAGTAGTCGGTGGCGGCAATACAGCGGTGGAAGAAGCACTGTATTTGTCGAACATAGCCTCCAAAGTGACGCTGATTCACCGGCGTGACAAATTCCGCGCCGAACCGATTCTGGTTGACCGCTTGCAAGCCAAGGTGGCCGAAGGCAAGGTTGAGCTTAAATACCACTACAAACTCGACGAAGTACTGGGCGACGAGAGCGGCGTAACCGGTGCCCGGATCCGGTCAACGCTGCATGACAGCACTGAAGATTTGAGCCTGCACGGCCTGTTTATTGCGATTGGCCACCTGCCCAATACCCGAATTTTTGAAGGGCAACTGGAGATGAAAAACGGCTATATCAAAACCAGCACCGGTCTGGACGGGATGGCCACCGCCACCAGTGTGGCCGGGGTGTTTGCCGCCGGTGACGTAGCCGACCACATTTACCGGCAAGCCATTACCAGTGCCGGTACCGGTTGCATGGCGGCGCTCGATGCCCAGCGCTATCTGGAAAGCCAGGAAGGCTAAACTGCTTCTTGCCGGGCCATGGGTTTGAAACAGTTCACCGACCTGAAATTTCTTGCCCGGCAGCTTAGGGAGCAAGAGGCGGCGCGCAAACTGGCCGCCGCCCAGCGCGCCGAACGGGCGCGCCAGATGACGCAAGAATTTGATTTGTTCCGGCGCAGCATTGGCGATGTGCAACCGCTGCCGCCGTGCGACAAAGTCGAACCATACCGGGAACCACTACTGCCGATTGCGCGCCAGCACTGGGCTGATGAGCAAGCGGCGCTTCTTGAATCGTTGTCTGATGAAATTGATGTCGAACGCTTGCTCGACACCGATTCTTCCTTGAGTTTTTGCCGGAATGGCGTCGGCCCGGAAGTGGTGCGCAAACTGCGCAAGGGCCACTGGGTGATTCAGGCCGAACTTGATTTGCATGGCCTGCGCCGTGATCAGGCACGCACGACCCTATCCACCTTCCTGCACCAGATGGGCAAACGCGGCCTGCGCTGTGTCCGGGTGATTCACGGCAAGGGACACGGTTCACTCAATCGTGAACCGATTTTAAAACAACTGGTACAGCGCTGGCTGGTGCAAACCGATCAGGTGCTGGCGTTTTGCATTGCCCGCGCCTCCGATGGTGGCAATGGCGCGCTGGTGGTGCTACTGCGCGGCAGTGTCAACCAGCATGGCGGCCCGGCCCAGCACCCGGACTGAGGCAAAACGCTGACCACCCACCTCACTGCGCACTAAGCGCGGATCACACTGAGCACGGTGCACTGACGACGGGCGGCTTACACCGCATCCGAACCGGTTTCACCGGTACGAATCCGGATCACCTGCTCGACATTCTGTACAAAAATCTTGCCATCCCCAATCTTGCCGGTGCGCGCGGCCTTGATAATCGCATCGACCACCCGCTCGGCCACCGCATCATCGACCACCACTTCCACCTTGACCTTGGGCAAAAAATCGACCACGTATTCGGCACCGCGATACAGTTCGGTATGGCCTTTTTGCCGGCCAAAGCCCTTCACTTCCGTCACGGTCAGGCCGGTGACGTTCACTTCAGCCAGCGCTTCACGCACTTCATCGAGCTTGAATGGTTTGATAATTGCAGTAATTTGCTTCATGATTGACAACTCCTGTGTGAAAGACAATTTGCCTGATGTCTAACCCGCGCTTATTCGGTAAAGCGCGAGGTAATCGGATAGCGCCAGTCACGGCCAAAACCGCGATGGGTAACGCGGATGCCCACCGGTGCCTGACGTCGTTTGTATTCATTGAGCTTGATCAAGCGCGTCACGCGTGCCACATCGGCTTCGGCATAACCGGCTGCCACAATCTGCGCCACGGGCTGGTTTTGTTCCATATACATTTGCATAATCGCGTCCAGCACCTCATACGCTGGCAGCGAATCCTGATCCTTTTGATCTGGCCGCAATTCGGCCGACGGGGCGCGCGTTAAAATCCGCTCTGGAATCACCTGCCCCAGGCTATTGCGGTAATCGCACAGCCGATACACCAGGGTTTTGGCAATATCCTTGATCACGGCAAAGCCACCGGCCATATCACCATACAGGGTACAGTAGCCGACCGCCATTTCACTCTTGTTGCCGGTGGTGAGCACAATCGAGCCATGCTTGTTCGACAATGCCATCAATATCGTGCCGCGAATCCGTGCCTGCAGGTTTTCTTCGGTGGTGTCTTCTTTCAGCCCGGCAAATTCATTGGCCAGCGTGCTGCGAAACGCATCAAAACAGGCGTGAATTGGAATTTCATCATAGCGCACGCCCAGCCGCTGCACCATGTCACGCGAATCGAGCCAGGAAATATCGGCGGTATAGGGCGAGGCCATCATCACCGCCCGCACCCGGTCAGCGCCGAGCGCATCGACCGCGATGGCCAGCGTCAGCGCTGAATCAACCCCGCCCGACAGGCCAAGTATCGCGCCGGGAAAGCCATTTTTGCCGACGTAATCGCGCACTCCCAATACCAGCGCCTGATACACCTGTGCTTCTTCGCACAGTGTCGGTATTACTTGTACATCACGCACCTTTTTACCATCAAAGCGGATGGTTTGCAAATCTTCCTCAAACTGCACCATTTGCAGGCACAGTTGGCCTTCGGCATCGAGTACAAAACTGGCCCCGTCGAAAATCAACTCATCTTGCCCGCCGACCAAATTGGCATACACCAGCGCCAGACCGTGGCTTGACACGTGTTCGCGCATCACGGCATGCCGCACATCTTGCTTGCCCATGTGAAACGGTGAACCGTTTGGCACCAACAGCACCTCGGCCCCGGCGGCACTGGCTGCGCGCGGCACAAAATCGAACCAGGTATCTTCACAAATGGCCAGCCCAAACGCCACACCCTTGACATGAAACACCAGCGGGGTATCACTGCTGGCAAAATAGCGCAATTCGTCAAACACCGTGGTATTCGGTAAATCATGCTTACAATAGGTGCCGAGCCGATTACCGTTAACCAACACCGAACAGGCATTGTAGTTTTTGCCGCCCTGCTGCCATGGATGGCCAACCACCACATACAAATCGGGCAAACTGGCCAGTTCTTTTTGCAAACCTTGCAGGGCTTGCTCGGTTTTTGCGTAAAATGCTCCACGCAACAGTAAATCTTCGGGTGGGTAACCGGTGAGCGAGAGTTCCGGGGTCAGCAAAATGTCGGCCCCGTCGGCATGGGCGCGCCGGGCAAATTCGAGAATTTTGGCCCGGTTGGCGCTTAAATCGCCAAGGGTGCTGTTAATTTGGGCAATGGCTACTTTGGCAGTCATGGTGGCGCTGGTTCATTTTATAATAATCAACATTTTAAAGCAGATTGAGCGCGCCATGAGTTATCACACACGCTTTGTTGCATCGCTGTCGGAAATCGGCTCCAGCACCTGGCATGATTTGCTTTCCAGCACGCAAGAGCCAGAGAACATTAATCCGTTTTTGAGTTTCGCGTTTTTGCACAGCCTGCACGAATCGGGCTGCGCCAGCGGCAAAACCGGCTGGCAGCCGCACTACCTGACACTGTGGCAAGATGAACAACTGGCCGCTGCCCTGCCGCTGTATATCAAAAGCCATTCGTATGGCGAATATGTGTTTGACTGGGCCTGGGCCGAAGCCTACCAGCGCCACCAATTGCCGTACTACCCGAAACTGGTGTCGGCGATTCCGTTTACCCCGGTGCGCGGCGCACGCCTGCTCGCGCGCGATGCCGATGCCAGTGCTGCGCTGCTGGCCGCGCTGGCCAAGGCCTGCCAAACCAGCGAAGTGTCGAGCTGCCACATTCTGTTCCCGCCGCAAGCCCAGGCCAAATGGCTGGAGAAGTTTGGCTTTTCACTGCGACAAAACGTGCAGTTTCACTGGATCAATGCCGGGTATCAAGATTTTGCGCATTTCTTGGTCAGTCTGGAGATGAAAAAGCGTAAAAACATCCGCGCCGAGCGGCGCAAGGTGGTCGAGGCCGGGGTTAGTTTTCGGCGCATACGCGGTGCCGACAGCGAGCCTTCCGATTGGGCATTTTTTCTGCGCTGTTACAACAACACCTACGCCAATCACTTCTCCAGCCCGTACCTGAATCTGGACTTTTTCCTGCGTCTGGCACAAAGCATGCCGGACAATTTGTTGTTGATCGTGGCCGAGCGTGCGGGACAGCCGATTGCCGCCTCACTCTTGATTTATAACCAGAGCACGCTGTATGGCCGCTACTGGGGCGCGCTGGAAAATATCCCCTGCCTGCATTTTGAAACTGCGTATTATCAGCCGCTGGAGTTTTGCATTGCCGAGCAAATCGGCGCGTTTGAAGGTGGGGCGCAAGGCGAACACAAAATGGCGCGCGGCTTTTTACCGCACGCCACCTGGTCGGCGCACTGGCTGGCCCATCCGGCCTTTGCCAATGCGGTCGATCAATTTTTACAGCGCGAGAAGCACGGCATCAGTGCCTATATTGATGAATTGCAGGAGCGCAATCCGTTTCGATAAGCGGTTTTGCTGATGCCCTGCGGCTAACCCCGCGCCGGAGCCGGGGTCAATTAACCCGGCTATTCCTTGGACTTGCTGTTGGCCGCGACACCCGCCATGATCTCGGCACGGGCATCATCCGGGCCATACCAGCCGTCAACCTTGACCCATTTGCCCTTTTCCAGATCCTTGTAGTGCTCAAAGAAGTGCTGAATCTGGCGCAGCAGCAATTCATTCACATCGCCCGGCTGGTTGATATGGCTGTAAATTGACGACACCTTCGTCACCGGCACCGCCAGCACCTTGGCATCTACGCCGCCATCGTCGGTCATTTTCAAAATGCCGACCGGACGGCAGCGCACCACCACGCCCGGGAACAGCGGAAACGGGGTAATGACCAGCACATCAACCGGATCACCATCACCGGCAATGGTATGCGGAATGTAGCCGTAGTTACAAGGATAGTGCATCGCTGTACCCATAAACCGGTCAACGAAGATCGCACCCGAATCCTTGTCAACTTCATACTTGATCGGATCGCCATTCATCGGAATTTCAATAATGACATTAAAATCGTCCGGCAGATCGCGCCCAGATGGGACATTATTTAAGCTCATGGATTTTCCTTGCTAAAGTAACATTTAAAAGAGGATCATTATACCGGATGCAGGCCGTATGGTGCGTGATTGCGGCACGCGGCGTATGAACACAAGGCAAGAGCGCAACACAAGAAAGCCACACCAATCAGGCCAGCCACAAAACGTTAAAGAAAATGGTTATGGTCTTGGAATATTGAGCAATGCCCCGATGTAGGTCAGGATAGCGTCCATCTGATAGCCGTTCCAGATCCTTGTTCAAATTTACCGGAGAATCACCCCATGATAGCCATTGCCTACACCGAAGCCGGCCCGATTGAGCGCGCCAACGCACTGCTTGATCTGACCTTACCGATCCCCAACCCCGGCGCACGCGACCTGCGGGTCAAGGTGCTCGCCGTTTCGGTCAATCCGGTGGATACCAAAATCCGCGTGCGGCGTCCGGCCAGCAGCGAAAAGCCCGAAGTGCTGGGCTGGGATGCAGTTGGCGTGGTCGATGCGGTGGGTAGCGAGGTTAGCGGTTTCAAGCCGGGCGACCGGGTGTTTTATGCCGGGGCGATCAACCGGCCCGGCACCAATGCCGAATATCACCTGGTTGATGAGCGCATCGTTGGCCATGCACCGCAAAGCGCCAGCGATGCCGAAGCCGCCGCCCTGCCGCTGACCGCGATTACCGCCTGGGAGCTGCTGTTTGACCGGCTCGGCGTGGCAGAAGGTGGCGGCAAGGGGCAACACTTGCTGGTGATTGGCGGGGCTGGTGGGGTTGGCTCGATTCTGATCCAACTGGCGCGGCAATTGACGGAATTGACCATCATCGCTACTGCCAGCCGCCCGGAAACGGCCGAATGGTGTAGCACGCTCGGGGCGCACCATGTGATCGACCACAGGGAACCACTGGTGGCGCAATTGCAGGCCAAGGGGATTCACGCCATTGAATACAGCGCTGCGCTGACCAAAACCGAGCAACACTGGGCGGCACTGGTTGAAGCCGGTGCGCCACAGGGCAAAATCTGCCTGATTGATGATCCGGCCACCCCGCTCGACATCATGCCGCTCAAGGGAAAATCGATGTCGGTGCATTGGGAAATGATGTTTGCCCGTTCGCTGCATCAAACTGCCGACATGGCGCAGCAGGGTGTGTTGCTGAACCGGGTGGCGCAACTGCTGGATGCCGGGCGGATCAAGAGCACGTTGAGCACGACGCTGAGTCCAATCAATGCCGCCAATTTGTGCAAGGCACATGCGCTGGTGGAGTCGGGCACGGTGCGTGGCAAGGTGGTGTTGCAGGGGTTTTGAGGGTATGGCATGTGCAGCCTGGCAAACGGCTACGCCATATTTGCTGGAATGCATTGCACGGTCACTGGCGCAAAAAAGGTCGGCGGTGCACCGGGCAAAGCGGGTTGGCGGGATATTTTATGAGATAAAATTACCGACATAAAGTACCAACCCGATGGAGGCAGAATGGATCAAGCAAGTATTGAAGCAAAAATCAAGATCCATTTCAATCCTGAACAATCAACCGTCAACCTGCAAAAACAAGCGATGATGGATGCATTGGGCTTTACCTTGTCAAGCGTTGCCCTGGCAGGCATTGTTGGCGCGCCAACGGGTTCCGTTATCGAGATGAAATACACTGATGGTTTTACGGAGCCGCCCGGCACACACGATCCGGACGAGAAAATAGAGGAAATACCAGCGGGCCTGTTGGTCACCATAAAAAATGACAACTACATTGCGGGCTATAATCAGGTATGCCTGTACAATGTTGACGACATTTCCCGGGGTATCTACGTCAAACTCATTCGCTTCAAAAAAAATCAAAAAATTAGCGGATTTGGTGCATTAATGCTCAAATCCATGCTCAATGCTGCTGCAACCCTGCCAATCGACCGCCGGTTGTTTTCAACCATGGAAATGCTCGCTGCGGGTGGTCGGCACTGGGGGGACATGGATGATGGTGGCAATCGCTGGGCGGGTTACGCGGTCTGGCCAAAGTATGGCTTTGACATGCCCCTTCACCCAAAAACAGGTGAAATCCTGAACCAATTCCCGCAATGGCCTAAAAATTTGGCGGATTGCAAAACCGTATCAAGTGTGCTAGCCTTACCAGGCGGCCCCAGATTCTGGGAAATGGTCGGCGATGGCTGGATCATGAATTTCGACATGACGGCTGGCAGTGCGAACTGCAAGGCACTGGATAGATACCTTTCGGAGGTGTAATATGAATACAGCAAAACTAACCAACTTTCAGGCCACCACCCAGGAACTGCCAAAATCATCATCGGCTCGTTTTGTAAATGCAAGCGAAAACAATGCCGTTGCCAAACCGAAGGCACCACCTTTCAAACGCCAACTACGCGCACCAACAGAAAAAACATTTCTGGCTGCATCTTTACGAAAAGATGCCTACGCGGAACTGCCGCCCGAGCTTGTATAGGCCTATCCCTCTCGAAAAGCGTTCCTTGGAACGCTTTTTTAATGCCAGCCGCCCAACAACGGCACTGAACAATACTTCAAAGCAGGACGATAGGACATCCATGCAGCACGGTCAGGTACTGCCCACCACCAAGTCTAGGTGCCCCGCATCGCTGCTGCCTACCCGGCCTCTTCTCTTTTGGCTGTCCTGTCTCGCCGTTGACTACCCTGCTTCGTCGCTGTCTCCTCATCAGCTTTTATTGAAACTGTTGCTGATGTGGCTCGCGTTAATCACGTTGCCACTGACGTTACTGCCGATGATGTTGACGGTTTGACCGCCGCCTGAGCTGACGGTAGGCACTGTAGCCGGAGCGGCTGTGCCAATAGCGCCCGGTTGCCCGGCTTGCTCAAAATAGTGCTTGAGTTGTTGCATCACGCGCAAATGCAAATCCGCCGTGTTTTTGTAATTGGTCCAGAAATGGCCGATTTCTTTCAACTGATCCTGAAACGCCCATAATGATTGCAGGTCAGCCCGGCTCATGCTGGCGGTGTTTAACTCGGTTTCGCGGAAAAAGGTAAAAATCCATGGCCGTCCTGTGGCCTTGAACTGCTGGTGCGCCACGTTAAATTCTTCATTCGTGTATTTGCCGGTTTTGGTAGCAAACAGGCTGAGAAAAATATCGCAATCTTGAATCGCCCGGTTGTAGTCATCTTGCTTGCTGGTAGCCGAAACGGCATCGAGAAAATTCTCCCAACGCACCACTTTCAGGTAGCGGTTTTGATCTTGAAAATCGTCGTTTAACTGGCGCAGGTATAGTTCCAGCGCATCGCGTTCTTCGCGTAGTTCAGCCGATGAGGCGAGGAAGATTTTGATGATTTGGCGACCTAGAGTGCCAGGCTGTGCTTGTGGGGAAACAGGGTAACTCATCGGTGGTTCCTTATCAATCGGGGTGGTAGCCGGGATGATGGGCAGGATGGCATGCGGCGCATAGGATTGGCGAAACTGGTAGTATAACCCCAAACCACCCTCCTTAAACCAACAGCACCAAACAAGCGCTACGCCCACAAAAACAAATGGGCTACAGCCAATTAGCTGTAACCCATTTATTTTTAACGCTTGAATTTTGGTGCTGATGAGAGGAATCGAACCTCCGACCTACTGATTACGAATCAGTTGCTCTACCAACTGAGCTACATCAGCAAAGAGCGCTATTTTAGCAGGAATTTGCAACATTTCAAGTCGTCACCCGGCATTTCCGGCGCTTTTTCCAGCCAAACCAACAAACCGGCAGTTTCCCGTAGCCATTACGCCACGCGCGCCAGACTTTGTTCCAGACTGGCAACATGGGCCTGCAACGCGGCAATAAACGGCGGCACCAGTGCCTGAGCCGGACGGTGTAGCGGCAAAACAAGGCTAACAACGAACGGCAGTGACACCGAAAAACGCCGAATCTGGATACCCCGTCCAGCTTCATCAAGCGCAGTCAAGGGATTAACCAGTGCCACACCCAGCCCCTGCCGTACCATGGCACAGACCGAAGCGGCGCTGGTGGTTTCAATCACCATCCGGCGCTTGATGCCGCGTGCTTCAAACAGTGCATCGAGCCGCTGCCGGTATTGATCGAGCGGTGCCAGGCTAATAAAGTCTTGTCCGGCAAAATCCTCAGGTGTCAGGATGCTTGTGGCCAACAGCGGGTGCCCGTCCGGCAACACGCAGCACATATCACCGGAAAACAGCGCCATGCCACGCGTACCGGGCGGGCTGACGCTACCCTCGCACAAACCCAGATCGTGGCGCTGGCCCGACAGCCATTCTTCGAGCAAGGGCGACTCCTGTGGCGTAATACAAATCCCCGCCCCGGGTGCCGCTTGCACAAAGCGGCGGCAAGCCCCGGGCAACAGGGTTTGGGCAAAAGTGGGCAGGCAAATAATGGCAAGCTGACCCTGACCAAACTGGCGCATGGCACCAGCCAGATTAACAAAGCGCTCCAGCCCGGTATACGAACGGCGCACTTCTTCAAACAAGGCATACGCTTCCCCGGTAGGCTGTAATTTGCCATGCGCGCGCTCAAACAAGGGCAATTGCAACAGTTGCTCCAGCCGCGCTAGTTCCCGACTCACGGTCGGCTGCGAGGTATGCAGCATGGCCGCAGCACGGGTCACGCTACCTGTTAGCATGATGGCGCGAAAGACTTCAATGTGACGCAGGCTAATATCCATGCAACACTCCAACCCGGTTATTTGATCACCCGACGCAGGCCACGCTGCCGGGCAAAACGAGGGTACTGTATATCATATCTAAATGAGGTTCGAAAAAATGAGTATTATATTGAATTCCAAAACTCAGGCAAAATGGCTTTCGATTTGAATTCCCCCGAGAGCGCAAGTATGAGCACAAGTAGAAGTACGAGCATGGATACGAGCATGGATACAAGTATGAACACACACACGAGCAAGGACTGGACCAGCGAACTCGATCTGGCCCAACTGGCAAAACAATACGGCACCCCGCTCTGGCTGCTGCACGCGCCAACGATTGCGGCGCAAATTGCGCGGCTGGCCGCGTTTGATGTGATTCGCTATGCGCAAAAGGCCAATTCCAATTTGCACGTGCTGCGCCTGATGCGGGCCGCCGGGGTGATGGTTGATGCGGTCTCGCTTGGGGAAATTGAGCGTGCGCTGGCCGCCGGATACCGCCCCGAGGGCGAAGAACTGGTGTTAACTTCCGATTTGCTCGACCATGCCACGCTAAACAAGGTGGTAGCCGAGGCAATCGTGGTCAATGCCGGTTCACTCGACATGCTCGATCAATTGGGCCAAGCGTCACCCGGACACCGGGTGTGGCTCCGAATCAACCCCGGCTTTGGCCATGGCCACAGCCAAAAAACCAATACCGGTGGCGAAAACAGCAAACACGGCATCTGGCATACCGAGCTGTTGGCAGCGCTGGCGCGGGTGGCAAAATATCGCTTGCAACTGGTCGGGCTGCATTTGCATATTGGTTCCGGCGTCGATTACGCGCACTTGCAACAGGTTTGTGGTGCCATGGTGCAACTAACCGAACAAATTCGCGCCGCCGGGCACGATTTAACCGCCATTTCAGCCGGGGGCGGCTTGTCAATTCCGTATCAGGAACAACAAGGCGAGGTGGATACGGCGCACTATTTTCAGCTCTGGCATGCGGCCCGGCAACAGGTGGCGGCGCAATTTGGCCATCCGATTCGACTCGAAATTGAGCCGGGGCGGTTTTTGCTGGCCCAGGCCGGGGCGCTGCTGGCGCAGGTGCGGGCCGTGAAACAGGTCGGCGAGCGGCGGTTTT
>JACCDS012001487.1_pt1 | contig 26446 bp, 18 predicted proteins | sample 7446441 | NCBI WGS metagenome assembly JACCDS01 (sample SAMN15323445, study PRJNA562643) | freshwater metagenome | isolation source: river surface water | place: USA:Blue River Watershed | collected 2017-08-17 | reverse complement strand
TTGAAGAAAAAGGTGATCGCTTGGTCCAAATTGGCCACGGGCGGAGCCCGCCCTCTGGCGGAATCCGTCGGGATGGATCGAGACTTTTTTGCCCGGGTTTTGAACAACCGCAGGCCACTTCCTGATGACAATGCAATCGCGCTGGAAGCCGCTCTGGCTCTGGATTCCAGTGGATTTAAGGGCAACAAAATCCAGTCAAACCTAGCCCGCCATTTGGAGGATGTGGAAGGGGTGCTCGCGCTAGGCTTTCAGATGCATTGCGTGGCTGAAATCCGTACAACGAGGGAGGCGCGTGGTGGCGTGGTGCCGCAGAAATACGCAGCCGTCATCTTTTCGTATGGTGAAACCACGCGTCTGTCTGTCCTGCGGATGGCTCGGGACAAGTGGCCAAACTTCTGCACGAGGTTCAAGGCTGAACAGCTGCCGGTCCTTATGGTGGACACGGATGTCCTGCCACTGCTTAACGGGCTAGACATGGGTATAAGGGTTGACCTTTGGGACTGGCTCAATGAATCGTTTTTTGCTGCCGATCACAAGCAGATGGTCGAGGCGGTGCAAAACATCTTGAAAACGCAACTCGAGGTGCCAGAAGAGATCCGGGGACGGGTCCGCGCCGCACATCGCTTGACAAGGAAGACGGCGCTTGAAAAGCTGACACAAAGGAACAGCACCGTTGCCCTGTGGCCAAGCGGTGCCATAGAGTTTGCTCGAACACATGTGCTGTCGCCTGTGACCGAAGAATTCATGCCAGCAAACGCCATTGCCATCCGCAGGGATGGAAAAAGGGTGTTCGTTTGGATCATGACCATTGGCGAGGATGAGCGATTGACCATCCCGCACGGGGTCATCGCGGCTGTGGACCACGCGCTGGTGTTCCTCAAGATGCCTTGGGACAGCGAGGACTCGCACCATGTCCTTTTTGATGGTCCTGCCCAATTGCTGGCTGGTGAGCGCAGTGACAGTGATCCTGCCTCCACTCGCTACCAGCGGACTGCGAAATGGATTCGTGACAGACGCTTCGATGTGCAGCCAGAACAAACAATATTGGTGCGTTCGGACGGGGCGGACCTAGAAAATTGACCGGTTTGGACGATAGCCATGGAATGAGGAGGAATCATTTCAATGTCCCAGACCAAAGCAACTCGTCCCTTTCAAGACATCAAGACTCAGCTGGAGGGGCGCTGCCCCGATGTCCTGCAACTTTTGGGTATCAATCCCATGGCTATGGCAACCCAGATCATTTGCCCTGTCTCTGAACACCATGCGGGACGGCCCTCGTTCCGAGTCAATCCCGGCACGAACAGATACTTCTGCGCTCACTGCCAGCCAAAGGGCGCAAGTCTTGTCGATTTGGTCATGGCATTGGGCAAAGCTGGCTCATTCCCAGAGGCAGCGGACTATCTCCGTACCAACCTTTCCATTGGCACGAAGCCGCTCACTTTGAACGCTGGATCGGAAATTCCGGTTCCGACCCAAAAAATCCATGTGGTTGCCCAAACTGCACTGGAAGACCAAATTCAGGATGAGTATGTAGATGAGATCCCCGCCTTCGAGCGGCAAATGGAGGCCATGCTGGCCGCAGCGAGAACCCCGGAAGTTGTACAGCACTGTTTACAGCGCAGAATCGCACCTCTTGGCGCCGTGCAGGCTGATGAGGGAAATCTGCTGGTGCCAGCACGGGACCATGCCGGCTTCTTGTGCGCTCTGATGCGGATCACCTCAGGCGGGCAAAAAACTCTGTTGAGCGAAGGTCGGCTGATGGGGGCGGGGGCAACACTTGGCCGTGTCCATGATGCACCGGTGTTGGGATTCACCCTTGACTGGGAGAGTCAAGTCGCCTTGCACATGTCGCTGGGCGGCATGGCAGTTGTTGCCTACTTTGATCCGGACAATGCATTGCTAGCCGTGGACGAATTTGTGGGTCCACAGACAAAAGAGATATGGGTTTTCGGAGGCCCAAAGGATGACTCGGAACTGCGCTCAGAGATCACCCGCTACGGTCTAGTCAACCGATTGCGTGTGCGGTGGTTCGACACACCGGAGCCAGACTACAGCATCGCTTTTGCCAAAGCCTTGGGGAGTTTTCCGGGAACTGCCAACAAGACCCATTGATGCATTTTTTCCATGAAGTGGATGTGAGCAGGGATGGATTTTTCATGGACAAGGATATGAAGGGGACGGAAGATTACCGCACCTTTTCATTGATTTGGATTTGTTGAGCTTGTCGTGGCAAATCAGTAACGTGGCGCCCAAACCTAGAGGCCACGCATGAACCACACATCAAAAAATCCAAAAGACTCAAAGACTCGCGATAGGGAACGCCAATTCAAGACGCCCCCTCACCGTAGGGTGATGGATGGCGCTTTCGGATCCAACCTCCATGCAGCGCGCCAGAGCTTGCTTGAAATTTGCGGCGAAGCAGATTTGCAGGCCGCGCAGCAAGAAGTGCAGGCTCTGCACGAAATCGAAGAGGAGGCGCGCTGCAGCCATCAGCTTTTCAAACTCAAAGACTGGCGGCGACTGCAAGCGACAAAGGTAAGCCATGACCACTTGGCAGACAAGATCAAGTCGATTCGTCCGGGCTGTGGTCTGCGCCCTCTCGTGATGGCTGAAAAAACCCAGATCAAGGCGGTTGAGAAGCTGGCGGAGAAGTATCGGAACTTCTCGGGCTTCCTGCTTGATTACCTCGCGCCTCAGATTTGCCTACAAGCGGCGTTGGGTGAGCCACTGCGATTACAGAACTTCGTGTTGGTGGGTCCACCGGGGATTGGCAAAACGGCACTGCTTTCGGAACTGGCGGGTGTTCTGGGCCTCGGCTCGGTAGTGTACGACGCCAGCACGCTGCAGGCAGCGCATGTCCTGAACGGTCTGACTCGAAATTTTGCAACCTCCGACACGGGCTTGTTGTTCAAGTCCATGGTTCTGGATCAATTTGACGAACTGGGTGGCTACCTGCCTGCTAACGCTCTCATCTGTGTAGATGAAATCGAAAAAGTGGGCAAATCAGACAGCCACGGATCCGTCCTTGACTTGATGCTCTCTTTGCTCGAGCAGCGCACGGCGGCTCGGTTTATCGATGTGGCCGTGCCTGAGATGCCTTTGGATCTGTCGCGTTTGAACTGGTGCTTTACAGCTAATTCGCTCGATGAACTGAGCGCACCCTTGCGCAGCCGGTTGATCGCTGTCGAAATTCCAGCACCTACGGTTGAGCAATCCGTTGAGATCGCTGCCAGCATTTTTGCAGAACAGTTGGACAGGTTGGAAGGGCATGTGGCGGTTCTGCCTGATCTCTCCTGTGAGGAGTTGGAACGACTGGCGAAATTTTCTCCCCGTCAACAGCGTCAGATGATTGAACTCGGCATTGCGCGAGCGCTCTGGAAGGGGATGGACAGTGTTTTGATTGATGACAACACCACCGGTCAAAAATTATGCCGAATGGGTTTCCTATGACGCGCAGTGAGCTGCTAAACAAGTGGCCTACTCTTCGTCGCACAAGGTTCCAGTGCCTCAGTGGGTGGAACGGGCTGATCGACGAAACAATGCAGGCGCTGCTCGAGGAGGGCTTTGATCCGGAGAATGACCAGATCGCCGTCATCAAATCTAAAGGCGGTCAGCTGCGTGTGTACCCAAGGTTTGGCGCCAGCGAAACTTCCAACGATCCATCCCGACAGGATAGGCTGTGGCGCATCATCAAAAAATTGGTGGCCAAAAGCGCCACTGTCTGTGAAACCTGTGGCAAAGCTGGAGAACTCATCGTGGATGGATCATATTGGGTGACTGCTTGCCCGGAGCACGCACCCAAATACGGCATTACTGCTGATGCGTGGTTTCAAAAAAAATTGATGACCAAGGAAGAGCTCCGAGGTAACTGGCCCTGCCTCAAGGGTGTGCCCATCGAGCACGGTAGGGGGTGGTACAACCTTCTTGATCAAATGCTCAAAGAGATGGTGCGCGCAGGTTTTGACCAATCGCGCGATCGCATCACACAAAGCAAGGAAAAATTCGGATCACTGCGCGTCTATGTTGACTTTGACTACAGCCACGAAGCTGATCCAGCACGGGCAGACAGGGTGCTGAACGCCATGCTTAATGCGGACGAGTCGGCTTCTACCTGTGAGAAATGCGGGAAACCCGGACAACTGCTTGTCAGTGGGGGGTGGTGGTTGACCCGCTGTGCCCTCCATGCTCCTGATGGAGCCAAATCAGTCGGTGATTACTATGGCAGCAAAGAGTGATCCATCCATCGCAACGCTGCTCAGTGCTTGCCGCCGCTGGCAAGCTATTGCCGCTGCGCAGGCGGAATTGAAGGCCGTGATACTGGATGAACTACGAAAATTCGATCCCGCCAATCTTTTACTCGACAAACACTATCGCAACCAACTCATGTTGGCGGCATACCACCGAGCTTTGGCTGATGCACAAGATGAAAATGACATCATGTAGCGTATTGGTGCCGTTACGCCTTGCTTAGCCAGCTTCAGCATCAATTTGTGAGAGACCTTGTCGGCGGACTGACTGTCAGGGTATGACAGGAAATAGCTTCGAAGGCTTACTCACTTGCGTGGCTTCTCACCCGCTCAGGTATTTAAACAGGTCGCGATGAGGCCTTTATTGGGGGTCAGCGCGTTGTTCGAACCATGCGAAACAGGGGGCTGCCATACACGCTGCCTTCCTTCAAATAGAGCGCATTTAGTTTGCAACGATCAGGTTGGCCCAATCTGTCGTGTATGCCGGAGTCCGGCGCTCTTGTTTCATTTGCCAAATTCGCTGCTTGGTTTTGGATCCGGCACTTGCGAAGTGCAAGGTACCACGGCCCCATCGTTGGTTGATGTTGTCCAGTGCAGGCATGAGGCCATTGCTAGATCCGGATGCGTCACATTCTGCGTACAGACTCAGCTGCTTGCGATTGGCGGGTTGGAGATCCATCAGCATGACGCCAGCTTTCGCGTACTTGTGACCGGGGCGGTACACATGCCGGACGATGGCGCAGGCAAGTTCAACTAGGTGCGCAGTATTGCCGCTCGGGCATGGCAGAGCCACGGTTCGGTAAGCGCTGTGCTGCCGGTCGTTTTTACGGAAAGGACTGGTGCGGATGAAAGCCATGATCTGTCCGGCATGGCTGTCTTGCCTGCGCAACTTCTCTGCGGCTCGGCTGGCAAACTCGGTGATGGCTTCCAGCAAGTCGGACAGTTCGGTTACCGGTCGGCCGAAGGATCGGGTGCAGGCAATTTGTTGTTTGTCTGGTGGAATGTCGTCGAGCGTAAGGCAGGCTTGTCCGTTGAGTTCGCAGACGGTCTTGGCCAGCACGATGGACCATCGCCGCTGCACAGTGACAGGATCAGCCAAAGCGAGGTCACGCGCTGTGTGAATGCCCACCTGATTTAGTTGTGTTCTAAGCTTGGGCCCTACGCCCCAGATTTCCGAAACATCGGTGGATTGCAGCAGGGTGGTGCGTTCGTCTGGGCTCAATGCACCAAGATGACAAACTTGTGCCAGATGCGCTGGGTAGCTTCCTGGTTTGCGTTCGGCGCTTTTTGCAATGTGGTTAGCGAGCTTGGCGAGGGTCTTGGTCGGGGCAATGCCGATGCAAGTGGGCAGGCCGGTCCACCGCTGAATGCGTGCACGGATTTTCTGAGACCGAATGACGAGGTCGCCGGGTATCCCGCTTAGGTCAACGAAGCATTCATCGATGGAATAGACCTCTTGCCTGTGTCCTAGGCCTGCGGCAAGGCTCATCATGCGGTCGCTCATGTCGCCGTAGAGCGCGAAGTTGGCAGACAGGGCTACCAGTCCGGCGTCCTCTTGAAGGTGCTGAATCTGAAACCATGGCGTACCCATCTTGATACCCAGCGCTTTGGCTTCGTCACTGCGGGCAATAGCGCAGCCGTCGTTGTTGCTGAGCACGACCAACGGGCGGCCTTGCAGACTGGGGCGAAAAACGCGTTCACAACTTGCATAAAAGTTGTTCCCGTCAAGAAGCGCGATCATGTGTTGGCCTGCATGGTCACAAAGACACGATGTCCACGCATTGCGTGAGGATGCGAGAGCAGCCGGGCCCGAATGTTTACGCTCTTGCCGATGTACAGCGGGAGGTCACCTTCTTGGCCATAAAAAACATAGACGCCAGCACCCGTGGGTGCATCCTCGATGGCGGCGCGCAGGTGCTGCGGATATTCATAGACCCGACTGGCTTCAAAATCATCGCGGCGACGGCGGGGCAGGGGCATAGTGAGCAACCTATCGAATGTGCTGGTGAATGTGCGCCACGACCACGCCCCAGACCTCTACAGTTTGACCATCCTTGGGGTCGATGACAGGGAAGGTCGGGTTCTCCGGCTTGAGACGCATGCGGCCGCCATGCGTGTGCAAGCGCTTGCAGGTGAATTCGCCATCGACCACGGCGATGACGATGTGCCCATGCTGTGGTCGGACAGCTTTATCCACCAGCACGACCGAGCCATCCAAGATGCCTGCGTCGCGCATAGAGTCACCCCGGATACGCACGAAAAAGGTGGCCTGCGGATGGCGCACAAGCTCGCTCATGAGCTCTATGCGCTCGACTTGGTGGTCCTCTGCCGGCGAGGGGAAGCCTGCCGCCACACTTGTGCGCGCGGCGTGCAACCAGACTGGTTTGCCAGTCAGTTGGATGGGTTTCAGGAGAGGTTGGTCTGGAGCGAGCATTGGCGCAAAATACTGTTGTTATGTACGGTATAATGCAGAGGCCAAGACAATTGCAGTTGCCTTAATGGTCTTCGGATTTTCCCCTCTGCTGGAAGGCAGGGGGGCATATTTTTTTTAGAGTAATCCTGCTTGTTGAGGCGCCTGCGCCACCATCCACTCCGCTGGCCAAGCCCGTAAAAACTCCTCGCTGTCCTTCGCACTGGACTGCAGCCAGTCGTCATACCGCTCCGGCGGTAGGATGACGATCATCCTCTTCTCGTCAGTCGGTTTGTGAAACTGGTTCATCAACGGGTGGCTGTCCGCGTTGATGGTCAGCATCGTGAAGCTGAACAGCGTTTCTCCCTTGGGATCTTTCCACCCTGACCACAGCCCCGCCACGCCAAGTGGTTCGCCGCTCGCGTTGCCGATGCGGGTGGGCACGCCCTTGCCACTGCGCCAGTCGGGTTCAAAGAATGCTTCGACCGGGATGATGCAGTGTTGCGCCTTGCGCCAAGCGTCCCGAAAGCTGGGTTTTTCGGCGACGGTTTCGGTGCGGGCGTTGTAAGTGTGGCGGGCGATTTTGGTGTCGGTGGCCCAGTGCGGAATTAGGCCAAAGCTGCCGATCAGCGCCTCGCGCCCGGGTACCGCGTCATCGCCCACGTCGGCGTGCGGGTGTCGACGGATGAAGGTGCTCAAGTAGCCGGGCCAGACATCGTGACGGGCAAGCTCGCTGGGCAGGTCAATGCCGAAGTGGGCTTTCAGGCGGGACTTCTGGTGGACTGATTCGTAGTGGGCGCACATGCGATGGACATCACTTGAACATTTTATTGACAATGCGACCTATGGTATCTGGGCTGTACGCAAGCACAGCATGACTGGCTCAGTAGATGATCTTGTCAGACTCAAAAATGCCAGTATCAAATTGGAGTTCTTATGCTGCCCGGACCGACATTGATTTACTGCTGCCATTCTTGCAGGGGGCTATTTTCCCGTGGCTCTTTGGCGTCTGGAAACACTCTCGGAGCAACATACCGTAGCGACGGAAAGATGAATGCACGAATGCTCCCAACCACACCGCCGCTGGTTGCCTGCCCAGTCTGCCATGAACCATTCCTAATGCTGGGCGCGACACCGGTTGATGAGTTTGACAGGTACTCCTTTGGACGATCCTTATTTCAGGAGTCCAAGTCTGCGACAGCAGAAGAACTTGCTGAGCGACAAGCCTTAAAAGCTAAAAAAGAGAAATACAAAGCGGTCGAAGAGTACCTTTTGATCGGTGCCCGCCAGTGCATCGAGTATGTTTTCTCGATACCGCTTGGTGAGTACGAGTTTGCGCTGCGCATGTATGCGTGGCAGAGGGTCAATGACGAGCGGATTGCTGACGGTTACCGCGCATTTACTCAGGCTGAGGTTTTGAACCTGCAAGGTCTTTTAAAGATTGTTGAGAAAAACACCGATCCCGGGCGTGTGCTGCGAGCTGAAATTTTGCGCGAACTTGGGCAGTTTAATGATGCTTCTGAAGCCTTAACTGGCGTCTGTGACGATGAGATGGCTTCATGGGCAGAGCAGTTGATGAGGGCCATCGAACGCCAAGACGCTGACCCATTCATTTATGCATCCAAACAAGATGATGGCGACATCGATTTTGAGTGGGCGTGGAAGGCCCGAAAGGCGACAACGGTTAAACCGAGGCCGTCCAGTCCTGAGCCTATGAACCCACCTTTGTTCGAGATTTCGAATCGAGACTGGTGGGTGAAAGTCCTTGGGATGTGCAGCCACAATTGGGCATTGCTCGAGCAGAAAAAGAACGGCATGGTGGAAGCCTATTTTTTCCATGATTTGGGAGAGATGCGCCGAGGAACTGGTCACAGCCGCAGGCAACTCAAGGGTCGAAGCGCCATTGTTGACTCCATTGATTTCGAGTCCATGGAGCATGCGTTCAGAGAGATGCGGCACAACGGCTTTGACCGATTGGTTGAATTCCCCGGACCATGGGTGGGCTACGAGCCTGACGGAGAATTCTTCGATGCACGGACAGCGGAGGAAGGCATTTACTCCCGAGAAGGACGCTGGCAGTACTTGGAGTGATCCCTGCAAAGGCAAGCCGGTCAAAAATATCTGCTTCGTGGTCGGAGGGGGCTAGTTTTTGGGCAAAAATCACTCTATTCAAGAAAAAATAATTCAAACCAACACCTTCAGGAACAGGGCAGATAAGTCGTCGCCTTGACCTGTCGGTTTTCACTTAGCGAAACTCGCCATGGAAAATGTCTTCGATTTTCGAGATCAGCTGATTTCTGAGTACAGCACCTTCTCGCGGAGTTTTTCCAAAATAGCCGCCGCAGACATCGCGACCACGGTCGATGCGCAGTACAACGAGGGGCGTTACTGGCCCGAGCCCCTCATCCAGATCAACCCCAACTACCGCCGCAGCAACACAGTGCAAGAGCTGGCTGCCAAGGGTGAATTGCACGCCGCGTGTGGAGACCTTTTCAAGGCTAAAAAGGCGGAAGGCACACCGGTTGACTTGTTTCTCTATGCTCACCAGCTGGAAGCTTTGGCTAAGGCCAGTCAGAACAAGAGCTATGTGGTGACGACAGGCACGGGCTCGGGCAAATCACTGTCGTTCTTCATTCCAATCATTGACCGGATTCTCAAAGCCAAGGCCGTAGATCCCAAGCCGCGTACTCGCGCAATCGTCATCTACCCGATGAACGCTTTGGCGAATAGCCAGCTGGAGGAGCTCGACAAGTTTCTGCATGGTTACGCCCCTGACCAGCAACCTTTCACTGTGGCTCGCTACACGGGGCAGGAGGGGACCGCTGAGCGTGAGCGCATCAAGAACAACCCCCCAGACATTTTGTTGACCAACTTCATGATGCTGGAGTTGATCTTGACTCGACATGAGGAGATTGACCGAGGCGTTGTTGAACACTGTCAGGGACTGGAGTTTCTGGTTCTGGATGAATTGCACACCTACCGTGGCCGCCAAGGTGCGGACGTGGCATTGCTGGTTCGACGCCTGCGCGAGCGCCTTCAGGCGCACAACATGGTGTGCATTGGTACATCCGCCACCATGTCCTCGACTGGTACACAGGCCGACAGGAACAAAACGGTCGCGGCTGTTGCTTCGCGGCTGTTCGGTGCCAACATCACAGAGCACGACATCATTGGTGAGACGCTCGATCGGGTCACCAATTCCTCCAAGAATGTGGTGGCGGTGAAGCCCTTGCTGAAAGCAACGCTTGCACGGCCCACATTCGAGTGGAGCAGCTACGCGGAATTTCGGGACGATCCGCTGGCTATCTGGGTTGAACTCAATCTGGGCATTGAGCTGCCAGAGCATGAAGCGCCGCGCCGCGCTCGGCCTCTGACCCTGAAAGCTGCCTCGGAGCGTCTGGCTCAGGATGCCGAGTGTGATGTTGAAATGGCTCGAGCTGCACTTCAGGCCTTTCTCGTCGCCGCGCACGAGGTAAAGACTGAGCAGGGGCGTCCGCCATTCGCGTTCAAGCTGCACCAGTTCATCAGCGGCCCCGGCAAGGTTTTGGCAACACTTGAAGCCGAGGGCACCCGTCACATCACCCTCGATGCCCAGCGCTTCGCCCCCGGACGCCAAGAGGAAGGTGCTCGCCTGTACCCCGTCCACTTCTGCCGTGACTGCGGGCAGGAATACCACCCCGTTTGGCGCTCAGGGCAGGCTGTGCAGGAGTTCAGTCCTCGAGAAATCGACGATATCTCCTCCGAAGAGGATGAAGATGCAAGCTATGGGTTCTTGTGTCCTCAACTGCCGGGGCAATCCTATAAAGGAGATCTGGAGGACTTGCCTGAGTCATGGCTTGACTTGAGTAAGGCAGAGCCCAAGCTCAAAAGCACCTATCGGAAATCAGTGCCCCAGCCCTTTGCGGTGGGCGCAGATGGCTTCCAGCGCCATGGTGGACAAGATTTCTGGTTCATCCCCGGTAAGTTCAGGTTTTGCCTTGGTTGTGGTCAAACCCATGAAGTTCACGGCAAAGACATCAACCGACTGGCCAGCTTGTCGGGTGAGGGGCGCTCTTCTGCAACCACCATCCTGACCCTGACTGCCATTAGGCAGTTGTTTGCGCAAGGTGACCCTGAGGGTGATTTCCCCGATCCTAGGAAAATTTTGGGGTTTACCGATAACCGGCAAGATGCTGCTCTGCAGGCTGGCCACTTCAACGACTTCATCTTTCTATTGACACTGCGGTCAGCCCTTCTTGGCGCCCTGCAAAACAACAATGGCACATTGACTGAAGAAGACTTGGCCAGCCAAGTCTTCAAGTCGCTTGGGTTCGACAAGGTGGACCTAGGCACCCTGTCAGAATATTTGAAAAACCCCAAAATCATGGGGCTGGCTCGGCAAGACGCGCAAAAGACGCTGCGGTTCATCATCGGATACCGCCTCTTGCGTGACCTGCGTCGTGGCTGGCGTTTCAACAACCCCAATCTGGACCAGCTCAACCTTCTGCGAATCCAGTACCGAGGGTTGGACGAGTTCTCGGCAGAACCAAGCTTGTTTGCGGCAAGTCCTGTACTGGCCAAGCTGACACCCCCTCAACGAGCGCAACTGTCAGCCATCTTGTTCGATTACATGCGCCGTGGACTTTGTCTGCAAACCATGTACCTCGACCCATTGGAGCAGGAGCGGGCCAAGTCGACTGCATTCCAGTACCTTAACGAGCGTTGGGCATTCGCCTCTGACGAAAATCTGGAAACTGCGCGCTATCTGATTCTTGGTAAACGCCCTGAGTACCGAGGAAGGGTCCGAAATGATCTGGTCACGGGCGGAGCGCGTACCCGATTGCTCAAAGACATCAAGTCTGCGAAGTTTTGGAAAGAGACTCCAGCTGGAGCTCAGGTTTCAGGTTGGAAAGACCCTCAATGGACGGAGTTCATTGAGGACTTGCTCAAGGCTGCTGCCAACTACGGGTATGTCCAAAAATTCGACATCGATGCTCAGGTGCTCGGCTGGAGGCTCAACGCCAGCAGCATGGACTGGTTGCTTGTGCGTGATGAAGAGCTGGGTGAGGATGTCCGCCACAACGCCTTCTTCCGAAACCTTTATCTCGCCGTTGCCCAGACCCTCCAGCAAAGCAGTCACGCCCTGTTCAACTTCGAAGCACAGGAGCACACTGCCCAAGTCGATGCCGCTCGCCGCCAGTTGCTCGAGCAACGCTTTCGCTACACCACCAAGGATCGCAAGGACTGGTCTGAAAACCCGGCGAATGAAGCTCCTTTGCAGCGCTTGCCGGTCATGTTCTGTTCGCCCACCATGGAGCTGGGCGTCGACATTTCAGCGCTGAACGCGGTCTACCTGCGCAACGTCCCACCAACCCCGGCCAACTATGCGCAGCGCAGTGGTCGTGCTGGGCGTTCGGGCATGCAGGCGCTGGTCATCACATACTGCGCCGCCCTGAGCCCGCATGACCAATGGTTCTTCCATCATGCGGACGCCATGGTTCATGGCATTGTGAAAGCGCCAACCCTCGACTTGGCCAACCGTGATCTGGTCGAGAGCCACCTTCACGCCATCTGGATTGCTGCGGCGCAGGTCCAACTGGACACCAGCATTGCCCCGTTGCTGGACCTTGAAAAAGAAGGGCAACCACTCAAAGACGAGCTGCACAAGGCCATCAGCGCCCCAGAGGTCAGTCAGCGGGCCAGCGTGAGTGCGCAAGCGTTCATGAAGCAGCTGGAATCTGAGCTGAAGGACAGCCCATGGTTCAGCAGCAACCATGCACAAAAAACCATCGACGCGGCGGCTGAAGACTTCTCAAATGCCTTCGAGCGTTGGCGTTCACTGGTCAAGGCCACCCGTCAGCAGATGGACATGGCCAATCAGATCACCCAAAGCTTCACCAGCACACACACAGAAAAGGTAAATGCCCAACGGCGCTATGGAGACGCCGCCAAACAGTACGCAGTGCTGCTCAAGTCGGGTAATGGGCAGAACAACGACTTCTACACCTACCGGTATCTGGCCAGTCAAGGCTTCTTGCCGGGCTACAACTTTCCGCGTCTACCGCTTATGGCGTGGATTCCTGCGCGCGGTGGTGGATCGGCGAAAGATGACGAGGGCAGCATGGTCAGCCGACCACGCTTTTTGGCGCTTTCCGAATTCGGTCCTCGCAGCCTCATTTACCACCAAGGGCGCATGTACCGGGTGGTTCGCGCCAAGCTCAATGTCGGCAATTCAGACCACATCTCAGGCAACAGCACGCTGGCCACACTCACCAGTCGGGTCTGCAGCTGTTGTGGATACGCCCACATGGGGCAGGTGGGTGGGAGTGACCCTATCGTGGACCGATGCGAGAACTGTGATGCCCTATTGACCGACTTGGACTGGGTGAAGAACCTGTACCGGATTGAGACCGTAGAAACCGTGCCGGTCGAGCGGATTTCCATCAATGATGAGGATCGCCAACGCCAAGGGTTTGAGCTGCAAACCACCTATCGGTTCTTGCCCGGACCAGATGGAAAGACCTCCAAGATCAAAACGCTGGTGCAAGCCAGTGATGATGCCAACGCTCCCGCTTTGGCTGAGTTGACTTATTCGCCTGCAGCGCTGATTTGGCGCATCAACCGTGGATGGCGTCGCCGCAAAGACAAGAACCAGCTGGGCTTCTACATCAACCCGGTGACGGGGCAGTGGAGCAAAAAAGACGAGCCCGGTGCGACCGAGAACGGCGAAGCTGAGGACACCTTGTTGGACAAGGTCCCCAACCAACAGATCGTCCCGTTCGTTGAAGACTACCGAAACATCCTGATCCTCCAGCCCACGGCGCAATCACTGGACAAGGAAACGATGGCCACGCTTCAGGCCGCGCTCAAGCGTGGCATTGAGATGACCTACCAAATTGAGGAGTCTGAGTTGGTGGCGGAGCCCTTGCCCACGCAGGACAACCGGCAAGCCATCATGTTCTATGAAGCTGCTGAGGGTGGGGCGGGTGTTCTTACCCGACTGGCCAGCGAGCCTGCGGCATTGGCCCAAGTCGCTGTTGCTGCTCTTAAATTACTTCACCACAACGAGCCCACTGGCCCGTGGAAATTCGAAGAACTGGAATCGTTGCAGCAAAGGGACAAGAACGGGCATCACATCTGTGAAGCTGGCTGCTACCAGTGCTTGCTGTCGTATTTCAACCAGCCCGACCATGAAAGCATCAATCGGCGCAACGAGGAGGCTCTCAAGTTGCTGGTCGCCTTGGCCAATGCGCAGGTGGTGCCGGCCCCACAGTCGGCTGCGCCGCTGCCGACAACCTTGGCTCCTTCCGGTAATTCCAATGCGGGCACTGCCTCCCAGCATTGGCGTCAAGCGTTAGAGCAGGGCGGATTCAGCCTGCCAGACCAATTCGATGTGCCTGTGGCCAACGGCGCAGCTGTTGCCGTCGCGCATTACTCGCAAGCCCGATTGCTGGTGTTCCTTGAACCCGTTGGAGACGACATTCTTCGTTTGATCCAAGACAAAGGACGAGAAACCATCGTCATGAATGACCCAGCCAAGTGGCACGAGCAATTTCTCACATACCCTCAGGCTTTTGGCCCCGGTAAACAGAACAACAATCCATGAGCACAGCCACCCAATTTCAACCCGGTAACCTTGTCCGCGCCCGAGGGCGCGAGTGGGTTGTGCAGCCCGAGTCCACTTTCGATGCAGCGTCCACCTTGTTGCGGCTGCGTCCCTTGGGCGGCTCTGACGAAGACACCATCGCCTTGATTCCCGATCTGGAGTTTTCTCCTGTCGAAGCCGCGACATTCCCGTGGCCAGATGCCTCTCATCCGGGAAACCATGCCGCCGCCCTCTTGATGCGCGATGCCTTGCGCCTGAAACTTCGCGCGGGTGGTGGACCATTCCGGTCATTTGGCAACATCGCGGTCGAGCCTCGCGCCTACCAACTGGTGCCATTGCTCATGGCTTTGCGTCTGAACACGGTTCGCCTGCTGATTGCTGATGACGTGGGTATTGGCAAGACGGTGGAGGCCGGCCTCATCGTTCGTGAACTGATGGACCGAGGAGAAATCAGTCGATTAGCTGTTTTATGCCCACCCCATCTGGTGGAGCAATGGCAAGCAGAGCTTTTGAGCCGGTTCAACCTGCAGGCTGTGGCGCTCACGGCGGCCAGTGCCAGTCGTGTCGAGCGCGACTTACCCCACGGTGTGACGCTGTTTGAGCACCACCCCATTGTGGTGGTCAGTCTCGACTACATCAAAAGCGAGCGCCACCGTGAATATTTCTTGTCCATCGCGCCTGAATGCGTCATCGTCGACGAGGCCCATACCTGTGCCAGCAGCGGTGCAGGCAAACAGCTACGCTTTGAATTGCTGAAGCGCTTGGTCAAAGACGATGCAAGGCATCTGTTGCTGCTTACGGCCACGCCTCATTCTGGGGATGAAACCGCCTTCTACAACCTGCTGTCATTGTTGAACCCCGAATTCGCCCAACTGCAGACGCGATCCTCGGCGCAAGACCCACTGCGTCAGCAACTGGCTCGCCATTTTGTCCAGCGCAGGCGCAAAGACATTGTGGAATGGCAAGCAGAGACGCAAGATTTGCGGGGATTCGCCCGCCGCATGAAGACCGAGCAAACCTACAAGCTCACCGGTGAGTGGGGTGCTTTTTTTGACAATGTTCAGACCTACTGCCGTGAAATGGCCGAGGCCGTTGAGGGTCAGCAAACCGGTCAGGCTCGCCTCATTTGGTACGCCACGCTTGCCTTACTGCGCTGCGTCGCATCATCACCTGCAGCTGCCGTCAAGGCCTTGACCACACGCTTAGAAGGAAAGATCGGAACGGGTCTCGTGGATGAGGGTGATGACCTGCTGGAAGATGATCGCCTGCACGATGGCGAGTCAGACGACCTGAGCAGCACAGACCTTGAGCCGCCGGGTCAACTGAATGCAAAGTTGCAGGACTCACAACGCCTGCAGGCACTCATCCAAGATGCCGAGCGGCTCAGCGGCAAATCGGGTGACCCCAAGCTGGCCACCTTGATTGCACACTTGGACGGGCTGCTCAAAGAGGGCTACCAACCAGTGGTGTTCTGCCGCTATGTGGCCACAGCCCACTATGTGGCCGAAGAGCTGCGCAAGCACTTCAAGCAAGCCACCGTCGAATCTGTCACGGGCGAACTTGGCCCCGAGGAACGTCGAGAGCGCGTCGAAGACATGGAAGAGTCGGATGTCCGCATCCTTGTCGCCACAGACTGTCTTTCGGAGGGCATCAACCTGCAGCACCTGTTCACGGCCGTTGTCCATTACGACTTGGCGTGGAATCCAACCCGACACGAGCAGCGAGAGGGGCGTGTGGACCGATTTGGTCAGCAAGCCCCCGAGGTGCGTTGCACCATGCTTTACGGTCAGGACAATCCGGTCGATGGCTTTGTGCTGAATGTCATTTTGCGCAAGGGCGAAGCGATTCAAAAAGAGCTGGGCGTTCTGGTGCCCATGCCTGAAGACAAAACGCGCATCAATCAAGCGATGGTGAAAGCCGCACTGATGAAGCGTGTCAGTGCCGAAAACCGGCAGATGGGCCTTGCATTTGAAGAGGCTGAGCAAATCCTTGCCCCCTTGCAGGCCCAGTGGACCGACGCGCTGGAAAAGGCCAAAGCCAACCGCACTGTTTTTGCCCAACGAGCTATCCGCCCCGATGAGGTGATGCCCGAGTGGCAAAAGCAGCAGCAGGCACTCGGCACACAGGACGATGTGAAGCGATTTGTGCAAAGTGCGTGCTCACGCTTGAATGCGCCACTTGAAAAGGACAAGCGTCAAACCTACCGTTTGCCCACCACGCGCCTGCCCGAGGCCTTACAGCAAAGGTTGGCCGATGAAGGGCTGATCAAAGAGGGTGACAAGAGCGCCGAGTCAAAAGGCTTGGTGTTGGATTTTGCAGATCTGCACCGCAGCCATCCCTTGGTTACTGTGCTGGCTGACCATCTGATTGAAACAGCCTTACAAGGCGATACATCCATCACGGCGCGATGCGCGGCCACTGAAACAGATGCTGTGGACACCATCACCACGGTGTACCTCTTGCGACTGCGCCACCAACTGAGCTATGTCCGCCGAAAGCAACCCTACCAAATGATGGCCGAGGAAACGGTGGCCGTGGCTGCGCAGGGCAGGAGTAACCCTGTCTGGCTAAGCAATGAGGGAGTCGCCAAGCTGTTGGAGAGTTCGCCGACCAGCAACTTGCCACTCGAATTGATCCGCCGCGAAATCCAGCAGTCACTAGAGTTTGCGCAAGCACACCAGTCCTATCTGGAGCAGCTGGCCAAAGAACGCGCTCAAGTGTTGCTGGAGGATCACCGCCGAGTTCGAGAGGCTGCCCGAGATGTGGGTCAATACAGTGTCAACCCTTGCCTTCCCGTCGATGTCATCGGGGTCTATGTGCTGCTGCCGGCATCGCTTTAATCAGGGAAGAACAAGAACATGAAACGCGTTACCCGTCACAAAGCGGCAACCCTCAACTTGCCCACCTTGAAGCTGGAAGGTGGTCTTTTCTTGCCCGATGTGCTGGAAAAAGCCGCACTCGGCAGTGGACGACTTCAGGCCGATAGCGACTATGGCATCCCTAAGGGCCTCAAGCAAAAGGACGAATACAGCCGGTCCTTCCAGATTGCTACAGCCCTGTGGCGGCATTTCGAGCCCCAGATGGACCGCTCGGACATGGATGCAGGCCATGCCAGCGCGACCTTCATCAGTGATTTGCTGCGCACTGCATTGGCATATCCCGTAGTAGGTGCCAGCACTGGTATCTCGGTCGCGGATAGGCATTACCCCATCACCCACATGGCCAGCAACGGTCAGGGTGCCCAGCTTCCTATCGTCATCGCCCCCCACAACTTGGGCTTGGACGATGCTGATCCTCGGTACGGCGTTCGACATGCCGATGGCTCCAACAGCGGTACTCGCAAAAAATCCCCATTCCAGCTGATGCAGGAACTGCTGAACGCCAGCCCTGACCACCACTGGGGTCTGGTGACCAACGGCAAAACCATTCGCTTGCTGCGAGATGCCGCCACACTTACGCGCCCAAGTTATTTGGACATCGATGTGGCTGACCTCTTGAGCGGTCAGCGCTACTCTGAATTTGCCTATGCTTGGCGTCTATTGCACGCTAGCCGAGCTGGTTTGCTCCCCAGCAATGACCCCGACAAATCCTCTCCTGTCGTCTGGGAGGTATGGCGTGAGGCTGGACAAGAAGAGGGTACGCGAGTTCGTAACGGACTCCGACTGGGTGTGACGCAAGCCTTGCTGACCTTTGGCAATGGGTTCATTCAACACCCGGCCAACGATGCATTGAGGGCGGCGCTTCAGAACGGCGACCTCAAGAAGGAGGAGTTCTTTGCCCAGCTGCTGCGACTCATCTACCGCCTGATTTTCGTTTTCAGTGTTGAAGAGCGTGGCCTGCTTCAGACCAATGCGGCTTACGCGCAAGGCTATTCCTTGGCGCGTCTGCGTGACCTGTCACTGCGCCGTCGCGCCCGCACTCGGTTTGATGACCTCTGGCAAAGTGTTCGCATTGTCTTCAAAGCCCTCGCGCATGGAGAGGCACGCCTAGGTCTGCCGGCTCTGGGTGGCTTGTTTGATGCGCGCCAGTGTCCTGCCTTGGATGGCGCCGAATTGAGCAATGCGCATGTGTTGGCGGCCATGCAAAGCATGCGCTGGGCACCCCAAGCCGGAGGCAACTTGGCGCCCATCGACTACCGCAACATGGGTGTTGAGGAGCTGGGCAGCGTGTACGAGAGCCTCCTCGAACTCGTTCCTGAAGTGGATCTGCCAGCCAAGACCTTTGGCTTCGTGGGTTTGACCAGCGAAGGCAGCACGGCCGGTAACGAGCGCAAGCTCACCGGCAGCTACTACACCCCTGATAGCTTGGTGCAGGAACTCATACAGTCCGCACTGGAGCCGGTGATTGAAGACCGGGTCAATGCCAACCCAGAAAATCCGGTTGAAGCGCTCTTATCCATCAAGGTCTGCGATCCGGCTTGTGGAAGTGGCCACTTCTTGCTGGCTGCCGCCCGCAAGCTGGCAGAACGACTGGCCGCATTGCGCTCAGACGATGGGGTGGTCAGCCCCGCTGCGTACCGCCATGCCCTGCGTGAGGTCATTGCACGATGCATTTTCGGTGTTGACCGCAACCCGATGGCCATCGAGCTGGCCCGTACAGCCCTGTGGTTGGAAGGCTTCGAAGAGGGGCGTCCTCTGACCTTCCTTGATCACCACTTACAGGTTGGGGACGCCTTGCTAGGTTTGAGCGACCTGACGGTGCTCAACAAAGGCATCTCTGGTGATGCCTTCAAGCCACTTTCTGGCGATGACAAGACGCTTTGCAAGGACTTGGCCAAACTCAACCAGCAGGGCAACAAGCAGCTGGAAAAGGACTATCAAAGCAGGCAAAGCCTGTTTGATTTTTCCGATGGTGCTGAAATTCAGCAAGCCCTCAAAACCTTGGAGTCCATGCCATCGGACACGCCGGGCGAGGTTGACGCCAAGGAAGTCGCATACCGGGAATTCCTGTCCCAAAGGCAGAATCACAAACTGGCCAAGGTCGCTGATTTGGTATTGGCCGCATACTTGCTGCCCAAGACCAATGAAACACTGGGCAAAGTGCCCACCAGCCAAAGTGTGCATGCTGAATTGGCAGAAACTGCGGCAACGACCGCGCATCAAGACATACTGGATTCGGCCCAACGGGTCTGCCGAGAGGCCAGCGTGTTCCATTGGCCCATGGCGTTTGCGCAGGTGTTCGCGGCTGGCGGTTTTGATTGCGTTCTGGCCAATCCCCCTTGGGAGCGTATCAAGTTACAAGAAGAGGAGTTCTTCGCAACACGCCACCCCGCTGTGGCCGAAGCCAAAAACAAGGCTGAACGCACCAAGCGCATTCAGTGGTTGAGTGAAGGCACGCTGGCCCAGCATATGGGGCAAGACCTCGGCCTGCCCGAGGAGGCCAAAGGCCTACTGGCCGCATCTGAAAAGCGGCTCTTTGCGGAATTCATCACGGCCAGAAGGAATGCCGAGGCTGCCAGCGTTTTCATGCATGTCAGTGGCGACACCACAGGAGAGGCCGGGGAGGGTGGCCGCTACCCACTGACAGGGGTGGGGGATGTGAACACCTACGCCCTGTTCGCTGAAACCATTCTCCAAATCAAATCAAAAACCGGCAGGGCAGGGTTCATTGTGCCGACCGGAATTGCCACAGACGACAGCACCAAGCTCTTTTTCGGTCACGTCTCACAGACTGGACAGTTGGTCAGCCTGTATGACATTGAAAACAGGGCCAAGTTGTTCGAAGCAGTGGACAGTCGAATGAAGTTCTGCCTGCTCACCATTGGTAAAGCTGAAATGGCAGAGTTCGTCTGTTTTGCAACTCAAACCAGTCAGCTCACTGACCCACGCCGCCGTTTCTGTCTGACGCCGGACGAGTTTAAGCTCATCAACCCGAACACGCTGACTTGTCCCATGTTCCGCAGTGAGCGGGACGCGGAGATCACCAAGAAGCTCTACAGGGCCGCGCCAGTGCTCATGCGCGATCCTGTATTGGAGGAGGTCGATGGCGTGACAAGGGTGGTCACACCCGGCGCCAATCCTTGGGGCATCAAATTCTCGACCATGTTTCACATGTCGAACGACAGCGGCTTGTTCTTGGACGAGCCCGGCGAAGGCCGCTTGCCCTTGTTCGAAGCCAAGCTCATTCACCAGTTTGATCACCGCTGGGCCACCTATACGCCTGATGGTGATAGCCGAGACATGACGCTTGGAGAAAAGCAGAACCCTCACCAGACCGTGCTGCCGCGTTACTGGGTGGATGAGCGGGAGGTGCTGGCTCGGGTGGCGAATGTGCCGGCCCGCGTCTCCAAGGCGTGGCTGCTCACGCACACAGAGGGTGTTCAAAGCAAGAACATCTCAGAAGAAAAGTCTCTGGAATTCGCCGTGGCCAGCTGGTTGGCTGGGCAAATCATGCGTGAAGCGATTGCGCCAGAGACTTCACTGGAAAACCTCTCCAAGAACGCGCTGGCACAGGCGATTCACAAGACCCAAAGTCTTCTGGAAGACCATTACCCGCTACTGTTCCAAACCTTGAGGACCGGTGGTATTGAAGGCAATGCTGCCAAGAAGGCTTTTTTGGCATGGTGCGAGGACGATGCAGAAGCTCCTTTGACAGAGGCTGAAATCGTTCAGCTCAGCAACTGGATGAAGGTGGATGGGTGTTCTTTGAGCGTCACTCGCGTTGCCTCGCTTTTGTCGATCGCTGATAGGTGGATGAAAGAGCGCAGCCCGATGTGGCTTATGGGATGGCGGGGGATTGCAAGAGCAACGGATGAGCGAAGTGTTGTCGGATCAGTATTTCCACTGGTCGGCGTCGGAAATAGCTGTCATCTTCTGTTGTTCGGTTCTGAAATTGGCGCTAAACATGCAGCTGCATTTTTGGGAAATATTTTGTCTCTCACATTTGATTTTATTGCCCGTCAGAAGATTGGGGGAGCTAATTTCAACTTCTATATTCCTAAGCAGTTACCTGTATTGCCGCCGAATGCATATCTCGATGCGGATCTTTCATTCATCGTCCCCCGTGTTCTGGAATTGACTTATACGGCCCATGACATGAGCGCTTGGGCCCGTGACCTTGGCTTCGATGGGTTACCTTTTGCCTTCAACCCCGAGCGTCGGGCGCAATTGCGGGCCGAGCTTGATGCGTACTATGCACATCTGTATGGCCTCACATGCGAAGAGCTTTACTACATCCTTGATCCGTCAGAGGTAATGGGTGAGGACTACCCCAGCGAGACCTTCCGTGTTTTGAAAAACAAAGAGCTAAGTGAACATAAGGAATATCTGACTCGCCGCTTGGTCATGGATGCATGGAATGCGTTGAGAAATGGAAAATTGCAATGAAGACCAACAAGAAACCATTTCCCTTGGCTATCCTCACCACCCCTCAGGGAATTAGGCAACGCATTGACCCCACACCTGACTTTCAGCGCCCAGCCGTTTGGTCGACTGCTCAAAAGCGCTTGCTCATCGATACCATCTTGCGTGAGTACGACGTCCCCAAGATGTACTGGCGAAAGGTGGGGGAAAAGCCCGACCGCTATGACGTGGTGGATGGTCAGCAACGCCTCCGAGCCATCTGGAGCTATGTGGACGGGGAGTTCGCCTTGGCGTCCGATGCAGATCCAGTCAATGGCATGTCGATTGCTGGTTGCAAATACGACGATCTGCCGGATGACCTCAAGATTCAGTTCACCCAGTACACGCTCGATGTGGTTGTTCTTGAGGACACTGACGAGGACGAGGTACGAGAGATGTTCTTGCGGCTGCAGAACGGCAGCTCGCTCAAGGCACAGGAAAAGCGCAACGCCATGCCCGGTCAGATGCGGAACTTTGTCCGTGAGCTGACCAGCCACCCCCTGTTTTCGCGCGTTCACTTCACCAATTCACGATTTGCCTTTGACCATGTGGCTGCGCAGTTGGTTTGCCTTGAGGTAGCTGGTGAGCCTACCAATGTGAAGGATGCTGACCTCAATCGCTTGTACAAAGAGAACGCCGACTTCGACGCTAATGGCAAGACGGCCAAAGCCGTCAAGAGAACGCTTGATTTGATGGCCCAGATCTTTCCGGAAAAGGCGCCTGAACTTGAGCGATACAACGTTGTGGCACTGTATGCGGTGCTGGCCGAGCTGCAGCGCGGCTATGTGATCGCCGAGATACTTCCAGAGATTCGTGGCTGGTTCTTTGACTTCGAGGCTCGCCGCCGTGCTCAGGATGCACTTGACGTGGACAAGGCTGAGGCTGAGTGGGTGGCCTACAAGGAAAAAGTCAGCCATAGCACCGATGCGGGTGATTCCATTCGCTTTCGCATGGATTTCTTGATGCGTGACCTGTTGGCTCGCTTCCCAAACCTCTCCCAGAAAGACAACCAACGCGATTTCACGCACTTGCAGAAAATGGCGATCTTCCGCCGTGACCACCAAACTTGTCAGGTCAAACTCAAGTGCAATGGTGTGAAGGTTGTTTGGGATGACTGGCACTGTGACCACAAGCAACCGTGGTCAAAAGGCGGAAAGTCCACCGTTGAGAACGGGCAAGTGTCCTGTCCTGCCTGCAATTTGGCCAAAGGCGCGAACTGAGACTACTGAGTACGCAGATGAAAATTGCAAACCCTCATGACATAGCCAAGGCCAGTGCTGAGGCTTTCCTCAAAATACTTGAAGCAAGCGGTGAGGATTCGCAAACAGTAGTTGGTCGAAAATTTCTGACAGATCTTTCGGATGAAACCAGAAAAAAGGTTGTGAGCAGGACTATCCAAGCTGCAATGGAGGGGAAGCTCTACATCCCTGTAACCGACCTGCAATTAGATGAAGCATGGCTCCAGAGTCTTGGTTTTGAGATCATTCACGCAAAAAAGCGTTTTGCATATGAGTCTTGGCTGAAGGATTCCTTAGAGAAAGATGCGGATGAGCTGCTCGTACGCGCCGACGCTTTGCTTTCGTCATGTTCACTTCTTCGATATATTGAAGACAGTGAATTTCATCACAGGAACCCAATACTCTCCTTGATGGAAACCATGTGGCGGCAAAAGCAAATCAGCTCAGACCTAGATCTTGACTCGCTGATTGATCGTATCAATTCATACCCCAAAGTAAATGGTTCTCTAAGCGTCGAGTATGTGTCGATGCTGCAAATTATTTATACCTTGTTCCTGAGAGGTAAGGCGGTGCAGAAAGAGTATGAATCTGTATCTTGGCTTAACTCTGCTATCCCTGAAGATGTGCAGTTTTGTCAGATCCTTTCATGGCGTGAGGCTGATCAGAAAATTGGTAATGAGATCTTATTTTCTGCAAGAACTGCAAAGTGGTTATCTACTCATTGGATGGAGCTTTGCGATTGTCTGAATGAGCATTTTGATGAGGCTGCAAAAGATGGGCGCTTCAATGTTGACTTGAGGATGTCCTTTGATGAGGGTGAATGGACAATTGAAAAGTATGATGAAGGCTACTACAGTAAAAGCGTGATTGCTTGCTCCCCCTTGTTGTTAATTGACCATCTGGACATGGCTGGCTTCTCTGCTCAGCTTGTTCAATGGAATGATGAAGCTCATGAGACCTTTCCATCTGAAAGTGATTTGAATACCCCATTGTCAAATGATTTTGATCATGCTTATTACCTTCGGGTTGGTTGGTCGAGAGAGAATTTCTAGCTGATTTATGAACTCACTTATCTGTGCATTGATCGAAAAAACTGGTAGAGATAACGGCTTTGAAAATGCGAAGGGTCCTTTCGGGGATTCAATTTTCATGTCCTCGGCGCGTCATAAGGCGGAGGTGGAAATCTCGTTTGTGAATAAACAATTTGCTGTACGAGTGACACATGGCCCCTTGCCACTTCCGTACGAGCTTGAACGCTCCTTCCCCGATTTGCCGAGGAAGGGCAAGTGTGTAGTTGCAACCAATGAGCCACTGCTTGCACAGTGGCTCAGAAGGTGTTCTGTGCTCGCACAATCCTTACCTAATCAAGTTGTTGATGACTATGAGGAGCAGGTAAACCAATTGATGTCTGGTCTTGTGCCGCAAGGTACAACCAACACCGAGGTTGAACGGATGGTCCGTCAGCGCGTGGGGCAGGACAAATTTCGGCAGGCTATGCTGGATTATTGGGGTTCCTCCTGCGCCGTGACAGGTCTGAGCCTCAACGCTGCTTTGCGAGCCAGTCATGCGAAACCATGGGCAGAGTGTAAAACCGATGCCGAACGGTTGAATGTCTACAACGGATTCTTACTGAGTGCCAATCTTGATGCACTCTTCGACAAATTCCTCATTTCTTTTGATGAGGGGGGGTGGATCATGATCAATAAGTCGATATCGACTGCTGACCGCGAGTCCCTTGGGCTAACTAAACTCATGAGGCTTCGTTGGGTCTCAGAAGCTCATTTGCCATTTCTCAATTTCCACAGAGACCGCTTCTTGAAGAATTAGATCTGAGCCGAAACAATAGCAAATTGGAACGGTAGCTGAATTTCAATCAATAAAAAATAATCCATACTTGAAGGGTCCAAGGAGTGCCTGTGGACCCTTTATTAAAAATCTTTTACCCTGCGAGAGCGTGTCAACATCAGCTCAATATTTTTGAGCTTGCGCTCAGCCTGCAAATATGAGGAAAAGATCAAATAAAACTTGAAAACAACAAGGGTCAAAGGGATGCTATGAGCAACTCCATGCGCGAGCGTCGGACTGCTTTCACTGGGCATCCTGCTTCTATCTGCATCACGCGTTGCTCGGCTGGAACAATGTGAGTGATCGGCATACGCAAGTGTTCAGGGGCTAGGCTTGGTATCGGGAGCCAAAACCATATCAGCAAAAGATAAGTCACCATAGAGCGATCTTTCCCGATGAAAGGCTCACCGAGTGAGCCTTTCACGATGCATCATGAGGGCAGTCAGGAGGCAACATGAAGCTCGAAATCGTCGTCGGAAATATCGTCAAGCAGCCAGATCTTGATGCGCTGGTGAACAGTGCAAATGCCAATTTGCGATTGGGCTCCGGGGTAGCCGGGGCAATCCATACGGCCGCAGGTCCTCGCTTAGAGGAATATTGCAAGCCATATGCCCCGTTGGCCTATGGGAGCTTTCTGGTCACTCCCGGTTTCAAGTTACCCAACCCATGGGTGATCCATGTTCGGGCGGCCTCCTATACCAACCACGATGATGCGCCCCTCATCTTGGAGCAAGCGTTAGTCGCCATGCTCAAGGCGTCTGATGACAACCACCTCCGTAGCATTGGCTATCCGGCAATCGGGACCGGTGTTTTCGCATTTCCAGCTGAGCTGGCGGCCAGTATCACTGCCCGGGTGCTGTCCCGGCATTTGGACATCGCACCTCACCTTCAGTTGTCACGGCTCTGTGTGAGTGATGACAATTTACTGGCGGTTTACCAGCATGCCTTTGAGGAGGTGGGTCTTGAGGTGAATGCCGCTCGATCAGAGGCCGTACAGCCCAACCATCTTTGACAGCTGCGCGGCAACCAGCTTTCTTAGATGCAATGGTTGTACTACTTCCACGTCGGCACCAAACCGAAGAATGTCGCCAAGCAGTTCCCGCTCGTCAGCATAGGGAAGTCGGAGTGTGTAGCTACCATCAGAGTTGAAGGATGCCACTTGTTCAGGGTGCCAAATTTCATGCTGAACCCAACCGGATCTGGCTTGACTGAACTTCAGTTCAGCCCAGTCCTTGGGGGGGCCTGCAAAGATGCCATACCCGGCATCAAGGTACTTTCTCATTGCCTCCAAATCGATGTCTTTGGCAGACTCGGCCTGAATTTCGGCAGATTCAATTGCATCTACGGAAAAGCTTCGAACGCCCCCGCGCAGGTGGCACCATGCATCTATGTACCAGTTGTCACGATAGTGAATAAGCTGCTGTGGTGATATAGCCCTTTGCAGCGTCTCGCCCGTCAATCGGTTGTGATGTCGAATTTGAACTTTTTTGCGTTCAAAGGTGGCCTTGGCGATGACCTCAAAAGCTGCAAGCGGGAGTCGGCGCTTCCCCGCACTGACCGCGCGAATCCTTTGAGTGAGTTGCTGTGGGTCCAAGCCTTGATTGCTGAGAATGTCATCAAGCCGTTTGCGCAGTGGCCTCAATTTCGGCCCAAGCGGTAATCCTCCCCTTTTGCAGGGGTCTCAGAAGTAGAAATGTTACGCAGCCATGGCCAGTCGCTGCTTTGGTGTAAATCCGCCCAAGGCCATATTGGGTCGGTCATGGTTGTAAGACCACATCCAC
>JACCDS011846243.1_pt1 | contig 26451 bp, 20 predicted proteins | sample 7446441 | NCBI WGS metagenome assembly JACCDS01 (sample SAMN15323445, study PRJNA562643) | freshwater metagenome | isolation source: river surface water | place: USA:Blue River Watershed | collected 2017-08-17 | reverse complement strand
GGTGCTCAAGGCCCCGCCGTGCAGCAGTTGCAGTGTGTGTCGTAGTTTGCTCATGGTGACCCTGGGTGTGGGCATCGCTGGTTCCGGTCAAAAAAACCGGGCAGCGTATGCCGCGTTCGGGTCACTCAAAACACCACGCAGGTGTCCGCCATCAGTTTGGAATGCTGTCCGCCTTCAGCGTGGAACGGTGTCCGCCATCACGCTGGAACACCGTCCGCCATCAGCATGGAATCGTGTCCGCCATCGCGTGGAATACGCACGAACGGGGATAGGCCCCGATTCAAAGAGCTGATCCATTACGCCGGCTAGGTTCCCCCGTGCGAACGGGGATAGGCCCTGCTATTGGGCGGTAGAGTGCGTCAAGGCCGCGGTTCCCCCGTGCGAACGGGGATAGGGCCAGGAGCTTAACCATGCCCAGCAAGCCCACGCCGGTTCCCTCGTGCGAACGGGGATAGGCCCTTCTTTTACGCCTAATGCGTGGTAAGCACCAAGGTTCCCCCGTGCGAACGGGGAGCTAGCTCGTGTCATGCCCAATTTACCGATCGGGATATTTGCAGGCAGGGGGAGGCCCTTGTGAAGAAAACTTTCCCGATCGGGACACAACTGCAGCGCCGTGGGTGATGGTTTTCCGCCGTTGCCGCATGGAGATTTGGGCTGCCTGGCGTCTTCTTGCACAGTTTGTTCTCAGATGGGTTGGGCCTGGGCTCTTGCCAAAACCTGAACGGTTTTTCGAGCGCTCTGACGTGGGAGGTTTCTATTCAGCACCATAGAGCTGCGCCAGCACGGACCACTCCTGGTAGAGCTCTTGCCGCAGACCCGGCGGCTCAACGACCACTGCATCTGGCCCCAGCGAGCGCAGCCAATTGCGCAACTGCACCGTGTCGGGTAAGGTCGCACGAACCTCGGTCCATTCGTCGTCAACTGGAAGCATCGTCTGGTCGGCTGCCACAGGCGTTTCGGCCAGGTACTTGACCAGGACACCGCGTAGCCGCATCACGAGCCCGATCGGCCGGCTGCCCAAGCGGATGCCGAACTCCTGAAAGATGAAAGCGTCGATATCGAAAGACGCAGGACGGATGGCGGTCGCTTCAAGTAGGCGTGCCTGCTCAATGCGATGCAGTGCCAGGAATCGAGCATCTTGGTATTGCTTGACCGTGCAGACCAGGTACACCACCTGCTCCATCACCACCAGGCCGAGCGGGTGGGCCTGATAGGTTTTGGGCGCTAGGCCTGAGGTAATGGCTCGATAGGTGACCTCGAGTTGGCGCTCGTGCAGCAAACCGTTGTAGACGGTGGCCTGGATGCTCGGCTCGATCGCGGCGGGAATCTTGTTGAGTGTGTGGGGAACCACGCGAATTTTGTCGCGCCATTGGGTGATGGCCGATGCCTGGGCATTTGCAACACCCTCTGCCGCCTGAAACCATGGCGCCATGTTGTTGAGCGTGGTTCTCGGCAGCAGGTTCTGCATGTACTGTTCGACCAGGGTGAACGTCAGCGCGGCGTGCACATCCATGCCGGGGATGTCCAGCTCTCCCGCACCTTGTCGCCAACACCAGCCCTGGGGCTTTGACTGGTCAAAGTCCAGCGGAAACATCTGCGCGAGGCTGTTGAGATCCCGCTGGACGGTCCGTAGTGACACGTGCATGCCCAGGTCCAGCAGCTTGGAGAGAAGGGTGGGGGCATCGATCCGCCTTGGGTGGCGCGGGATCGACCGCAGCATGGCCCACTGCCGCAGCATTGTGTCGTTCATATCCTGACAAGCATCGGTGGTGATGGCGACATTTTGCGTCGCTTGAAATCACATGAAATGTGAATATTCACATTTAAATGATGCTCATATCATTGACGTGCGTCACCCAAGGCGGCCGCCTTTATGGAAAGGTGGGAACGAGATTGTTTGCCAAGCTCAACGAATGCAACCGCCACAGTTTGCGACGGTTGCAGCCGGCGAATTAATAGAAACCAATCACCTTACTGCCCCCGTCTTTGACGGCGCACTCATCTTGGAGTGCTGCCACAAAAGCCGTGGGCGAGTGGATCGGTCGGAAACGGTGCTGCCGGGTGACGGTAGCAAAGTCGCCGGGCGTCAGCTTGTCCATTTGTGCCATCTGCCGGCACAGGGTGCCTTCGGGCTCAGGAAGCCCCATGGCATGGCAGTGCCGCAACAGGAGGTCCCATGCTTGCTCGTGACGCAGAAAATCAAACTTGACCTTCAGATCAAAACGCCGCAGCGCTGCGGAGTCCAGGTCATCCATCAAGTTGGTGGATGCGATGAACACCCCAGGATAGGACTCCATCTGGGTCAGCATCTCGTTGACCAGACTGATTTCCCAGCTGCGCTGTGCACCACGGCGGTCCTGCAAAAAGCTGTCGACCTCATCAATGAGCAAAACGGCATTGTCCTGCGTCGCATCGCGGAAGGCCTGTGCAACGTTTTGTTCACTCTGGCCGATATAAGGGGACATCAGGTCAGATGCACGCTTGACCAACAGGGGAACGGACAGACGCTGTGCGAGCCAGCGCCCGTAAGCCGTTTTACCGGTTCCGGGCGGTCCATACAGACACAGTCGCCCGCAGCGGCTCTCGACAAGGCCAGTAGCGACAGCAGCCAGATCAACATTCGCATGGATAAACATCGGGTCATAGACCTCAGGCAAGCTCGAAGGATCGTGCTTGCGCAAAGGGGCATGACCCTGCGCCTCAAGGGTGTTGCTGATCAAACGTTCAAAGGCACTGGAGGTCTGTTTTTGATTCAGTTCGCTGCTGATGGAGCGAATGACCGAGGCAGTCCTCGACACCACAGCAGGTGCAATGCTATCCGCCTCAGCCACCCGACTGATGGTCTCAGCGTCCAAAAGATCCCCGCACTGCTTCTTCAGGATGAGCTCACGCTGAGCCTTCGGCGGCACCGGGAGTTCAAAAATCATGTCGAAGCGACGAACAAAAGCCCGGTCCAGGCAATGGACAGAATTGGACAACCAAAGCGTAGGAACCGGATTCTGTTCGAGCATGCGGTTGATCCAAGCTTTGCGAACTTGCGCCGTACTTTTGCGACCGAAAAAATTATCACCATCGTTAAACACGTCCTCGACTTCGTCAAAGACGATCATGCTGTCACGGTTGGTGAAAAAGCTTTGGGCAGCCCGAAACGCTTTCAAGCGCTGCACACCATCGACGGCATCACCGTCGGCATCCTCACTGGTGACCTCAAACAGCTCGCAATGAAGCGCTGCTGCCACGGTTCGTGCCAATTCGCTCTTTCCAGTGCCAGGGGGGCCATAAACAAAAACATTGACGCCAGTGCGCTTGTGTTTGATCGCTGTCCTAAGATAAGGAACGAGCGCGTCAATTGTGGGCTGAATATGCGAGTAGTCCGAGAGATTGAGGGTGCCCGGGCCAGCAGGGGCGACAATGCCCTTGAGCAATTCAAAAGGCTCGATCGCCTGGGACATCATCAAGTCGGCAAAGACATTCGAGAGCAAGTCGAGCTTGCCGGACAAGGAGTTGTAGTCACCCCTGTCCAAGCAAACCAACCCAGAACGGGCCAAAGCTCCTTTTTCGCTGAGAGATTTTTGAACGTCGGATACGTCAATATCAAGAATGTTTGCCAGATAGCGGTAGAGCTCGTCAGTAGTCACACGACCCAGAAGATCCCCAACTGTGTCCAGCAGATGATCAATCTTGATCATCACTGCAAACTCAATGATCCTGCAATCCACTTCGGAAAGACCGACCAACCGAGACAGGCGCATCACGTTTGCGCTAAGAACTTCCGGTACTTTTGCATCGGAGTGAAGTTCCTCTACCCTTTCGTGAATCAAACGCAGATCAGTCAGAGCAGCAGAGGCATTGAACTGAGCGTTACTGCGCTTCGTTTTTCCGGATTTTTTACGAAGTGGCAGGTAATCGGGAGCGCTGAATTGTTCGGGATCGATCAGGTAGCCAAGGCCAATTTTAACCGCGATGCTATAATTTTCGAAGCCGTCGTTTTCAATAAAAATTCGGTGACACCCCAAGGGTACAAGAATGCGCAACAGCCAAAGAAGAACAATAGGCTGCGTGTCAGTAAGGTTTTCGAGGGATTTGAGGAGGCGCGCCATATGAAAAGCTCCGTTTGAAGTTGAGGTTCATAAGCGCGGCCTCCAAATCGTGATGTTCATATCGCTTCCGAGTGTTGAGTAAAGAATTGTGTTTCGGGTGCTCGGGCGCTGATAAATTAATCAGCTATCTATGGCGGTTGCTTGGGTCAATACGTCTCAAAGGCGTCAAGTGGTGTTTCGTCACCATTGGTTGCCCATGTGGATGAGATGTAGGAGTTGTCCAGTGTCTCTGAGATGTTCTTGAGGGGGCCCTGATAATAGTCATATCGCCATTCGCAACAGCTATCCCGATTTGAGGCAATCAAAATATTACCCTTCATCACGAGGTCGGAGCTGTGAATGCTGAAGAGATGCTCCATCTCCATGGCCATGTTGATGGCGTGAACAGAGGTTTCGCAGCCACCCTTGGCGTCGCATTTGCCGAGCACGAATGCCTCGGGCATTTCATCACCGTCCAGATCTTCAAGGTAGCCGAATCCCGTCGGACTCTCATCTTTTGACTGGGCGGTGATGAACATGATTGTAGAAATAAGATTTTCGGGCTTGCGATAGCTAAAAGCGATCGTTCGGTGCTTATTGTATGAGCAGTCCTTATTAATCGAGGTCAGGGTAATGCCCCCTTCGATTTCATGCTCTGATTCTTCAACCGTGCATGCAAATGGCAGTCGTTCAAACTTCCACAAAGATGTGATGACGAGGCAAGCGGCCGCAACAAGCAATGTAATGGTAATCTTGAATTGGTGAGACATGCTTGCCAGACCTTATCGGTGTCCTTCCCATTCTGCATCTGTGTCGCTTTCAAAAGAGCAGGCCCACTTGCAGCCCGACCACTTTTCAGCGTTGGGGTTGAAAATCATGGGCGAATGATGGCGAGGCAGCCTTCTGTTGTAGACGATGACCGATTTTTTCTCGCCTTTGAGACGTTCGATAGTTGTCATGGCTTGAGCTGTACCGATCTGTGGGCAGGTCTGCAGGAACTCCCACCCCTCGGTGGGTGATTCAAGAGTAAAGAGACGCCATGTGTACTTGAAGAGCCGTGGGTTTGGATGCAAGTAGCTTCCCTGAAAATGAAAGCCTGGTTCTTCGAGGAGAAACTTGTAGGTAGGGACTAGCACAGTGGGGAATTTGTATGGCTTGACTTTTTCTTAAGGAGCTTCTGTTGCCTAAGATCAAAAGCGCAGACAAGTTTACTTCTGGGTAGTGATCACGGTTGGCTTTTTACTGGAGCTGATCTTACAATTATTGCTCGATCAAGCGACGAAATGTGTCGCATGAGGTGGTCTTCGGCAATGGGGTGAATTATTCTTTATCGTCCAAAGCTTTGATGGCTTATCAATCAAATAGGTCTTTGACTCTGCATTCATCAATGCTTTGTGGGGGTGCGAAGAATCGCTCATTGCTCGGAGAGTCTATATATGTTGGGTTATGTTGAATTGTTGTTGACTAGCACTTGGCCGGATATTTACTGGCTCGGCCAATATTTTTATGGCTATCGGCGAGGCGTTTGTATATGGGTGGTAAATCCCGTCAGCGCATTTCATTCAAGAATTGTTCTATTTCTACACCTAAACGTCGCCTTGCGTAATTATCAATCCTGCCGATGAAGCCTGAAAGAATTACGATTATTGCGTGATTGTCAGCTGTTGTGTGGCGATAGCTGGTTGCGTTATCCGGTGTTTCGGGTGGAGGTGTCAATATTTGTCGAATTCTGCTGCTGACTTCGCTGCCGTTGCAGATGATGATTTCTGGTCTGTGGTTTTCTATTTGGTGTATCAGATAATCTGAGCAGTTGTTGATGATGATATTGCGGTCATTATTATTTTCTCGATTGGGGGGCCAGTTCAGGCTTGAGCATTTTACGAGATCGGTGTGAGCAACGCCGTTCTGTTGTCCCAGCCCTTGGTATAGGGTTTCTGAAACATTTCTGAACTGCCTGAAATAGCGGTGAATTTGGGCCTCGTCGTCGAAGATCTCTTGTAGTTCTGCTGCTGTACGTTGGTCAACCCAGTTTAAAGGTGCTGCTGGATTTATTCCTATGATCCACACTCGTGCATTGCGGTTTCCCTCAATGAATTCGTCAGGGGCATAGGTGCGATCGAAATTAAGGCCGTGGTTTGCGCAGCGGTGGCATTCTGGCATATTTTGATGAATGATTTGAGGTTGATCTGAGAGGGGATTTTTGCTCTGTATTGTGCTCTATATTTTTTGTTTTATGGTTGGGATGGATTTTTCTTGATACGGTTTCAGTTGGCTAAATAAGTCGTGCGGTTGTGCGCGTGAATCCGAGTGTTTTATCTTCGACGAAATGTGCTCGTGGCCTGTGCCATCCCAGATCGTCCAGATCAATCATTCTTGCACCTTCTTCTATCTGACGTTTTTTTATGCAACATCCAACAAATGAGAAGCGTCCCATGTTGCGATTGGTTTCAATTTGGAGCTTGATGTAAGCTTCGATACTTGGTGCAAGAATTTCTGCGGGGACTACACCTCCAGCACTGATGTGTGTCATGCCGATCTTTCTGGGCTTTTGGTTGTTGCGAGCCAAAACAATGGACTCAAGTGTTAAGGAAAAATAAAACTCCTTCTGACGTCGAGGGTTTCGATCTTCTTTCAAGTGCCGCTGATAGTATTCCGAGTTTTCCGAGCTGACTAGGATCACACCACGCAGATGGCTTGCGGGGTTCCTGCTCTCCATGAGAACCATTGATGCATTTTTCTGATCAGTCTGAATGGCGTCTGCTACTCGTAATATTGTTTCTTCTTCGATACCCAAGGATTCGCTGATGTATTCGCAGTTGGCGCTGAGTGGCGAGAAGCCCAGTTCGGCAGAAATGATCAAGAAATCGACATCGCCTGCTTCGACGGGGACTCGCAAATCATGATTGCCGTCGAAGCCGATCAGGATGTTGCGATGGTTGCCATCTGGCTCCATTGGTACTGGGATATTCAGGAACTGCATCGTGATGACTCCAGTGATGATTGAGGTTGTCTGAGGTTAGTGACTTGGTTCTTACAGCCGATGGATGCCTGTCACGCTAGCTTTTAGCCCATAGAGCCAGCGCCACAGGAAGACGCTATCGGCTACCGTGGCTTTAACTTCGAGATCTCCGCTCTCGCAAACACGGATATCTTGATCATGTGACAGTGGTGTTTCGTACAAATGCGCCCCCGTATCTCTGGTCACCACGAACTTGAGTTCAATCATTTCCCCTTCGCCAAATCGGAATCGACCATCGTTGTCATACTTTTCAAGGTCGAACTCCGCGGGGCGAGTGAATGTGTTGTGTTGTGCTTGCGCGCGCTGGATGCGATGCAAAGCCAGAGAACGTTCATTTGTATAGTTTTTGTACCGGCAGACCAGGTAGAGCCGCGGTCCTTGCTGTGCCAGGCCAAGGGGCATGACCTCAATGTCGCTGACCTTTCCCTCTGCATTTTTGTACTGCAGATCCAGCCAGAGGTTCTTGAACAATGCGCCACTGACCTCCTCAAATACACTTGGGTTGATCTTGGGTGGCAGAAGTGGTTGCTCAGTGGCTACGACTCGGACCTTTTGCGGCCATTGCTTTTCAAGAACGGCCGTGCTGTCTGGTCCAAGATTTCTTTTCGCCTGTTCAAAAAACGCCTCCATCGCCTTGAACAGACTTGCAGGTAGCAGGTTCTGAAGCTGCATCTGAGCCAACAGAAGCAGCAGCGACTCTTGAGGTGTCAGGTTGGGAACGGCAAAAACTTTGGCACTGCCACTCCAGCTGTAGCCGAAAGGACGTGTCCGGTCGTCGCACTCAATATCGAAATGGGAGACAAGCAACTGCAACTGTCGCTGAACTGTTCGCAGGTCCCGGACGATGCCAACGCTCTCCAGTTGGTCACGAAGTTCCTGCGCCGTGACTTTCCTCCCCCTGGGAATCCTTCGCATCAGCTCCAGTGCCAGCACCAGAGTCTCGGTCGTGTCTGCGCGTTTTCCCATGATGCTTGCCGCCCAGCGGCGGGTGATGGTTGTCCAAGTGCCTCGTTGTGTATGGTCAGCGCCTGATCTGGGTTCAAGCCTTCAGATGGTGCGCGTACTTTTGTTCAGTAGCGCAATAACTGATGCTTTGTCGATTTATGCTACCTTCATTATTTTTGATCGACGCGACACCTTGTGTCGCTTGAGCTTACTTTTCGCTTCGATTTGCATAAAGTAGCTAACATCCTCAGGCTGTGATCGAGCTGGTCCAGACCATCTGGGTGCAGCCTAGGCCGGGTGACGGCTGAGAACGAGTGACCGCAATCCGTATCTGAACCGGTATGAAACACCGCATCAAAGCTTGGCTGCCGCGACCCCAGACTGTTCGCAACCACCGTTGGCTGCGCTTGCTATGACCAAAATTTTGTGTGCGTGTTTAACGCTGCTCTTGGCCAGTTGTGGTGTGGTCACTTCCCAGTCGATCTACGAAGGCTTTCGCACTCAGCAAAGCGCAAAAGAGGCTGGCAAGCAGCCCACCGCTGAAAAAATGGATCCGTATGACGCCTATGAAAAAGAGCGGGTGAAGATCAAGTCGCCATGAGCGCCGTGATTGAAGTGGCCGAAGTGTTCGAGTGGGTCGTCGAGGTCGGACGATGAAAGCCATGAACCCCCTGAACCCCAACAAACTGCTTCTGAGCAAATGGACAGCCGTGGTGCCGGTGGCCAAACAGAAGCATTTTCTGGTCAGCCGCGTGATCAAACCTGAGCTACCTGACGCGCCCATCGAGTTTGTGGAACTGGAAGCAGTGCACTCCAAGTCCAAGCAGGTCATCTCATGGCGTTCACTTCAGGATGTCATGGTTTGGCGGCAGGGTTGGGTGTGAGTGGCGGGCATTGAAGCAGCGCCTTGGTGCAACCGGGTCGGCTGGCCATGTGCTCTAGCAGACTCTTGGACAGGTGGTTAAGTTTGCGACCGCACCTGTGATGCTTATGCTCAGAGCTCAAGGGTTTGCGAGAGCCCGCTGACGCGCCTGACCTTTCTACTCACTGCTTTCCCCAGCAGCCCAGCTTGGGGTTCCACGACAGTGAGGTTTTGGCGGGCACGGGTGATGGCGGTGTAGATGAGCTCACGCGTGAGGATGTCGCCACCTGTGGGTGGGACCACCATGACCGTGTGGGCGAATTCCGAGCCCTGACTTTTGTGGATGGTCATGGTAAAGGCCGTTTCCACATGGGCCAAACTCGTAATAGGTTCATGTGAGAATGGGGCATTGGGTTCTTGGGCAGAGGGCAGTGACAGCAGATGCTCGAAATCCATTTCGCGAAAACAGTTTGACTCATTCCTGGCGTGCTACCAGCGATACGCCTATGCTCGGTGCACACGTTCACCGCATAAACATAGCCTTATTCTCGGCGGACCAGTGAAATCTTCATCATTCCCCATGATCAGTTCAACAGTGTCTGTGCACTTGATCGAAATCAATGACATACTCCTATCCGCGAAAAAGTAGCGCAGAGTCTTACGCCAAATGAACAGCCGAATTACTGACTGCTAGGAATACCTTCGGCTATTTCACGCAACTTGTTGGTCAAATCTGGCAACTTGTTTTTAACAAAGTCGTTCCATGTCTTTTTAAGTTCAGTGGCTTTCTGTTCGTTGTCCATTCGACTGGCTTTTTCCGCTGTTAGCAGATCGCATGAATACAGAGTTGCCCATTTTTTGCCAAGTTTTTTTCTGGGTGCTTTGAAAACTAGATTGTGACACTTTGTCTGTTGAAATAAATGATCTCGCAATCTTTCTTCAGATGGTCCAAGTATGAGTGACAAGAGAACAGCTTCACCGAGCTTTTTATTATTTTTGATCAGCTTTATCTCAAAAATAACATTACGGCCAGTCCCAGTCCACTGATCCTCTGGGCAGGCATTTAGCGCTGGAATCTCGGCCCAGCTTTCAGGAGCAAATCGCAGAATTGCTGAGGCGTGTTTGTCGGCGATTAGTGTTTTCTCGTCCTCTAGCGAAACCAGTATGGTGTTTAATAGACTGTTGGTTGTGTCTGGTAGAGAATCGAATATAAAATCCAGAGCCTCCTTGTGTCGTTGGTAGAGTTGAAAAGCTAATTGTTTGAGATCTTCATCTGGCACGATATGCCTCCTCAGCATTTCAATGTAATGTCGAATAACTAACGCCACTTCACTTGGCATCGATGAGGCGAGATCGCCCACGAGAGAATCAAGGACTTGTGCCAGTTCTACATAGCTGTACGCTATCCAAGACTCCTCCTCTGGGTCATCCCCCTCCGGAGTCAGGTAAACGAAAAGTTTTCTCCAGCTTGGATATTTGCTCTTAATAGTTTCCAGATAGTTTTTTAACTGGCCATCGCCAGCTTTGGCATCTACTTTGTTTTCTATAACCACTACTAGATTCAGTTCATGGATTTCAATCAACAGATCAATGTAGTCTCGCTCCCGGTAGACAATTGCCCCATCAAGGTTGCCAACTGCGATATTCAGGCTACCGATGGGGCGGCGCTCGCGCGGACACTGGTCGATGAACCCTCTTAGTATGCGCTGTAGAGGTTCGCTACTCAGCCCATGAGAGCCGTGAGGCGATAACAAGAAAGCCAAGAAATTCGAGTGACGTAATTCACCCCGGACGGCTCCAACCGCCTCGAACAAGTTGAAGCGGCAGAACTGAACATCCAATGCCTGGAAGTCTTTGTCGTCAATCAGGTCGGTCAGCCGGTCTTCGGTGTTGGACATCCATTTTCCCCAAGGTTCAGAAGGTAAGTATTTTGACTGTGGTATGAGCGATTGTGACGGAGGTTTCAAGATTAAGTTGGCTCTCTGCTGTGGCAATGAGTCGCGGTCACGCCAAGATTTAGTGGAAACCCACCACGTTACTACCTCCGCCCTTGACGGTGCAATCATCTTGTAGTGCTGCCACAAAAGCCGTGGGAGCATGGATCGGCCGGAAGCGGTGCTGTCGGGCGACGGTAGCAAAGTCGCCGGGTGTCAGCTTGTCCATTTGTGCCATCTGCCGGAACAGTGTGCCTTCGGGCTCAGGAAGCCCCTTGGCCTGGCAATGCCGCAACAGGAGATCCCATGCTTGCTCGTGACGCAGAAAATCAAACTTGACCTTCAGGTAAAAACGCCGCAGCGCTGCGCAATCCAGGTCATCCATCAAGTTGGTGGATGCGATGAACACCCCAGGATAGGACTCCATCTGGGTCAGCATCTCGTTGACCAGACTGATTTCCCAGTTGCGCTGTGCACCACGGCGGTCCTGCAAAAAGCTGTCGACCTCATCAATGAGCAAAGCGGGATTGTCCTGCGTCGCATCATGGAAGGCATGCACAACGTTTTGTTCATCCGCGCTGGCCTGCGTCGATCTCAGGCTGCTTGATCGGCGTGCGCAAGGTCCGTAGAACTTCCTCAACATCCTACATTTTTCAATCTAGAAAAAGCGATCCCTTGTCGCAATGATTGACGTACCTTGTTGCGATCTTTAGCAGGTATTCGTTCAGCTTGTCGGTTGGGAAGAACTCGGGTTTCAAAACGCTGCTGTCGGATGCGTATGGCAAGTGCAAATAATCAAATAGCTCTTCCCAATCATTTCCATCAAGCAGCTCGCTCAGGTCAAGCTCCTTTCCATCAATAAACACTTCGTATCGAACGATTTCCTCGTCTGAGTCGAGTTCGTGTTGCCTGCGAACCTCGAATTTTTGCCCGGCGTAGACGAAAGTGTTTTGGCTTTTGGTTGGGTCGATGTTGATCGTCATAGGTGGCGCAATGTATTGAACATGTGACGATACTTGTAGAAGGTACTTCGGGCGTTCTGCTGCTAGTAGACCAGGCTGATGCGGCTTGGGTCAAGTTTAGGTTTTGCGGTACAGCGTTCGCGTTCAAAAAAGTCTTTATGAATCTGAGTTGCTCATGCATCGATTGGACTAAGGCTGCGTGCCTCCTGGTCGTGCTGAGGTGGATCAGAGTATTGGTGAATGCGATTTCCAAAGAAAGCAAAAGCGCATGCCGTTTGATTTGGATTTTGAGTTACGTGCTGATGAAAAATTTTTCGACGCTTTCCACTTTGAAACTTTGCTCTCCAGACCAGCCCAGGCAATCTGCAAGTTCTTTGATTTCTACTTCAATTTCATCTCGAGCATCGCAGTCACATACACCGTCTATTGAGTACTGATGCATCTTGACAAATGCTCGGTCAAGGATGCTGGCTTCTGAGGTCGAGGTAATGTTGGTCGTGTGCTGGCGATCCACGCTATTGCTGTAGTTCAAAGTGATCGAGTCGGCATTTAGCTGTGCGATTTTATTGAGGCAATCAAGTGGTTCGTTGAACTCAAAGATGCCGCTCGTAAACTCAATCTCGGAAGACTCCAGGGTGATATTTTTGAATGGCTTGAGATATGTGCTCTCTTGCTTGGTGCATGCATATCCGTACAATGACAGACCTTCGAATCCTCTGTCGGACTGTGTCCATTTGTTTAGATTCCACTCAAGCGCTGATGAGAGGTCGGTCCATAAATTTGCCTGTATTGCTTCTAGCAAGTGAGACTGGTCGATCGATTCGTTGCGTCTTTTTAGTCTTTTTATTTCTTGCGCCAAGATTTTGCTGCCACAGCGTTGAATGGCATCATGTATCTTTCCCTTGATGCAATTTTCGTTGGCTCTTGGTTCCTTTGAGTGTTCACTATGGAGGGGCTTCTCTGTCTTAATAAGCTGCTTAAGCTTTTCATGCATGGCATCCTTGCCTTTTATCCAAGAGCCTTTGGGTATTGAGAAGAGTGCGATTGTGCTGGTGTTGGGGTCACTTCGTGGCGACGCTTTGCATGCCAGCTCCATGATGCCCTCGACTATTTGGCTGTCTCGTTTGAGACTGAGTTTTGTTTTTATTGTGATGGCGCTCATCTGCTGTACTTTTTGTTGCCGTGCTCGACTATCTTGTTTGTCTTGAGGTTTCGTTAAGTCAAGAGCGCCGATCTGGAGTTGTGGGTCACCTGCTTTGAGTTAATTGGTTCTCGGGTCGACGCTAGTCAAAAGAGCCGGGGCTTTATTGGGGCTAATTATTTACAGAGATCTTGTGCCGATGAGTCGACCTTCTGAGTTGTAGGTGTACATCGCGTCTGCCCTTTTTATGTTCACGGTTCCGGATGTGAAGCTCATCAGTCCATCACCCTGTCTGCTTCCAGCGGTTTTAATGAAGAGTAGGCGATTGTCTGTGTTGTACACATAGACATCGGTTCCCTTTTGAAGCGCTGATCCAATAACTTTATTTTTAATCATGATCTCTCTGAAGGTTGCTAAATCGCAAACTGGAGTAATCGGGCGGCTTAAGAGTGACGCTTCCAGGTCGAGGGAGTATTGGCCGGAATTTTCAAGTCGCTAAAGCTTGCGCAAGACCCGTTGTCCTTTTGACCTTATGCAAAACCGCTTTCCCTAAGAGCCCAGCTTGGGGTTCCACGACGGTGAGGTTTTGGCGGGCACGGGTGATGGCGGTGTAGATGAGTTCGCGCGTGAGGATGTCCCCGCCAGTGGGTGGCAGCACCATGACCGTGTGGGCGAATTCCGAGCCCTGACTCTTGTGGATGGTCATGGCAAAGGCCGTTTCTACATGGGCTAGTCGGCTGACCGATACCGATCGCAGCTCATCTCCATCCATAAAGTAGGCCCTGAGCGCCTGACCCTGACCCAGGGCTGGCAGCACCACGCCAACGTCGCCGTTGAAGACGCCCAGGGATTTGTCATTTCGGGTGACCATGACCGGACGTCCGGTAAACCACTCGCCCTGAGGCTTCAGCAGATCGGATGCTGCAAGTACCCTCTGCACTTGTTCGTTGATCGCCCGATCACCCCAGTCCCCTTCATGCACCGCGCAGAGGAACCTGAAACGATCAAAAGCTCGCAGAACTCGACGTACCCAGTCGTCGTGGGCAGCCTGCTCGCTCAGGCCGCTTCCTGATCCCGGCCCGCTTTGCACGATGCGCAGATAGTCGGCGTAGCAGTCTGGAGCGCAAGGGCGTCCCTTCAGGGCAAGGTCTGTCACCGCCCTGAGCGTGACCGGCTCTTTGATCAGGAATATCTCACCAACCCGTGGCTGAACATTGGCCGAGCTCTCGTCATCTCCCTGGTTTTGTGAGGCTTGCGCCACCCGTTCGCTGGCTCTTCTGAGCAATCCGTAGGCACCATCGACGCGTTCGCTCCCATCGGCTGGCATCGAATCTTCGCTGTAGCCGTCATTGACGGCGCGGGCCAGCGCTCCAATGGCCGATCCAAAGCGATGGCTGTGACGGAGCATGACCGTTTGCTGCTCCAGGTCGCTGGCTTTCTCGCTGTCTTCCTCGGCTGCCATCGGCAAACGTTCGCCGCTGGTGGCAAGCACGTAATCGCGTGAACTGGCGCTGTACCAGTTGATGTGAGCGTTCGCACACATGTCGCCCAGCACCGAACCGGCTTCCACGGAGGCCAGCTGGTCCTTGTCGCCGAGCAGGATCAAGCGTGCGCCCTTGGGCATCGCTTGCATCAAGGCAGCCATCATTTCCAGGTGGATCATCGAGGTCTCATCCACGATGAGCACATCAAGGTCCAGGGGGTTGGCTGCGTTGTGACTGAACTGACGGCTGCCCATGCGCATGCCCAGCAGCGCATGTACTGTGGAGGCTTTGCCGATGCGCTCGATCAGCTGTTTCAGATCCATCTCGTCGCCCAGACTCGATTGCAAGCTGGCCAGAGACTGGTCGATCGACTGTCGCAAGCGCGCTGCCGCCTTGCCGGTGGGGGCTGCGAGTCCAACGCGTAATTGGGCAGGGTTGTCGCTGGTGGCTAGCAGCAGTGCCAGCAGACGCGCCGCGGTGTAGGTTTTTCCGGTCCCGGGCCCACCGGTGATCACGGTCAGACCGCTGCGGATGGCCAGCGCGCAGGCCACTTTCTGCCATTGCACCGGCCTGCTGGATGGGATCCCTTGCTCCTCGGATGGTGGGAACAGGCGATCGAGCCAATGGCGCGTCAGGGCCTGATCCACCGGATACTGCTCAGCCGCTCTGGCTTTTACCGCCTGCGCGACCTGTTGCTCGTAGACCCAGTAGCGACGCAGGTACAACAAGGGCGCTCGCTGCTCGCCACCGAGCACAAAGGGCTGTCCGGTATCCGCTTGACAATGGGCAAGATCGCGAACGGCGTGACTGGCTGTCAATGCCTGAGCCCATTGATCGAGTTGATGGGGTAGTCGTGACCACAGCGCTTGAAGTGCCGGTTGTGCGCCCTCTGGCCATGCCAGAAGGCGTTGTGGCTCAGCCACCAGATCGGTCAGCGAGAGACAGACGTGTCCACGCCCCTCCAGGTGAGCCAGCATGGCCACTGCCACCAACGCAGCTGGTGCGGCGTGCGGGTCGTGCTCGGACAGGAAGTCGGCTGTTGCGCTGTCCAGGCGGCGCAACCATCCTTGCAGTGCCCATTGACGCAAGGTCTCCAGAGTCTCCTGGTGAGCACTGTCCAGGCTGTTGTGAACGACAAGATTCATGCCACCAGCTCCGTGCTGACAGGTTCCAGCATCGCGTCGAGCGCTTCGATGAGTTCCCGAGGCATGGTCAGCGTGCAGGTGCCGCGCGCCGGACCATGGATGCCTCGAATGAAGAGATAAACCGCTGCGCCAAGGTGTTGGTCAGGGTCGTACTGCGGCCCCATGCGAGACTTGAGCAATCGGTGCAAGGCCAGCGCATACAGGGCGGCTTGTACGTCGTATCGATGACCGGCCATGGCCTGTTGCAGCGCGGTCTCATCGTAGGCGCTGTCAGTTGTCCCCAAAGCATTGGACTTGTAGTCCAGGACCCAGTAGCGACCGTTGTGCTCGAACACCAGGTCCATGAAACCCATCAGCATGCCGTGCAGCTCGCTGGTCTGAAGCTCGGGCCGGGGGATACCCGGCATGATGTGCTGGCGACACAACTGGTCGACACGATCCGTCTGCAGCGATCGCAAGGGCAACCAGAACTCCAGCTCCGATCGCACGTTCTGCAGCTCGCCCAGCGAGATGCCCAGTCCAGGCAGTTGCAGATCGACGATGTCGGTCAGCCACTCGACCAAGGCATGGGCAACGGCCCCGTGGTTCTCTCGCTGGCAACGCGTGACCAGTCTGGCAATCAGTGACTCGTTGCCCTTGAGATCGAAGGATTCCGCGCAGACCCATTCAAGCAGTTCGTGCAGAAAGTTGCCCGTGACCGGGCCACGCCTGAAGCTGTGCCAGGTAGCGGGAGCTGCTGGTGGTTCGCCGCCGTCAACGCTGGCGGACACTGCCAGAGCCTGGTCGGCCATAAGCGGTTTTACCGATTCGGTAATCACCTCATCGTCGGCTTCGTCATCCGCTGGTCTGAGGACTTGCAGGGGCGAGAGCTGGGTATCTTCAGGCACCAGGGCGCTGACCTGCGGTGTGCGGGGCTCATGTTGGAGGTCGCGTGTGAGTCGCGAATAACTGGCGATGCTCCAGGTTCTGTCGAATTGACCCTGGTAGGTTGGGGGGGCTTGCAGGTGGGGCGCCTCATCCCGATCCTGGATCAGGCTCACCTCGGTGCGCTCGGTGGCCTCCTGCAGCACGATGTCGGGACAACGTTCGGCCAGTGCCTCCAGGGCTTGCTGCCATTGCGGTCCGTCGCGCTCGATGGTTCCGCCAATGAGCCGGCCGATGGCGCTCAGATGGGTCTTGTCGCCCTTGCCATTACCCACCCGCACCGCGCCAAAGCCCATCCACAGGGCGTGGCGAGGCCGTGTCATGGCCACGTACAGCAGACGCAGGTCTTCCCGCATCCGCTCCCGTTCGAAAACCACCTGTGCCTCTTCATCCAGGTGCAGCACGAGCTCGCGCGAACCATCGGCATTGGCCAGCATCGCCGACTTGACCAGGCGCGCATCGAATCCGCGGAACGAAGTGGCAAACGGAACCAGCACTACCGGGTATTCAAGGCCTTTGCTCTTGTGCACGGTCACCACCTTGACCAGGTCGGCATCGCTTTCCAGGCGAACCACCTGTTCTTCGTTATTTTCCGCACCTTCTGCGGTCTGGCGCACCAGCCAGCGGATCAGTGCCTGTTCTCCCTCCAGATCGGCACTGGCGTGCTGCAGCAACTCGGCCAAATGCAGGAAGTTGGTCAGTCGGCGCTCACCTGCACTTTGCGATAGCCAGCGAGCGGCCAGGTCAAAGCGGTGCAGGGTCTGGCGCAGCATGGCCAAGACGCCCTGGCTCACCCAGACCTGGCGCAACTCTCGCAGGGTCTGTACGTGCGCGTCGAAGCACAGATCGTCACTGGCCACCCGCAGCAGTTCATCCATGCTCAGTCCGAGGCTGCCCAGTGCGAGTCCAGCTCGCACCAGCGAGGCCTCCTGCGGCGTGGACACCGCTTGCAGCCAATGCACCAGGTCGCGCGCCTCGTCGCTGTCAAAGACCGAGTCCTTGTCGGAGAGGTAGACCGAGGCAATGTTTCGCTTTTGCAGGGCTTTTCTGACCGCGGCGGCCTCTTTGCCGGTGCGCACCAGGATGGCGATGTCTCTGGCCCGCAAGCGCTCCAGCGGTTTGCCCTCGCGTGAGAATCCGTTCTGTGGGTCATTGAGCCAGCGCACGACCTGCTCTGCGCAACGCTCGGCGAACGCTCGGCGGATGAGTCCCATGCTTTGGGATTGCAGGTCGTGCACGATGGTGAGGGCGGGCATCGGCCGGTCGCCACCCACCCAGCGTTCGGCCCTCCCTTTGGCTGCAACGGGAAGAAACGGCACGGGGTTGTCCAGGCCTGATTTGAAGTCGAAGGCCCCTTCGGGTTGCTGCTGCTCGGCCTGCTCAAAGCAATGATTGACCGCACCGACCAGACCTGAAGTGGAGCGGTAGTTGACCGACAGAACGTAGTGCCGATCCTGCGTGGCCTTGCGTGCCCGCAGGTAGCTGTAGATGTCCGCACCCCGAAAGCCGTAGATCGACTGTTTCGGGTCGCCGATCAGCAGCAAAGCCCGTGTCGGGTCGTTGTCCTGTGTTCTGTAAATGCTGTCGAAGATGCCGTACTGGATGGGGGCGGTGTCCTGGAATTCGTCGATCAGCGCGACGGGGTACTGCTGCAAGATGCGCTCGCGCAGCCGCTGGCCATTGGCGCCTTGCAGGGCGCGGTCGAGCCGCTCGAGCATGTCGGCAAAGCCAAACTGGTTGTGGTGGCGCTTGAGCTCGCGCAGGCGAGCGGCCACCCCCTGCGCGGCGTGCAGACGGGCAGCATCCTGTGGTCTGGGCAGTCGCTGCAGCTGATCCTGCAGTGTGGCGAAAGCCTCAAAGGCCAAGGCCTCCTGCTGCGTCATCTGGGCCGGTCCTGCGCCGGGCGAGCGGGCCTGTTCAAGGCCGCTGGGCAGTAATCGGGTCCACCCAGTGGCCAATTCGGGCACGTCACTCTCGTCTTCGCCCTCGGCCCATCGCTGCAGGGTATCGAGCCACTTGCTGATGTTGGCGATGGAGAATTTGCGGCCATCCCAGCCGTGCGCCTTGGGCGGATCCTGCGATTGCACAAAGCTGCGCATGACAGGCACGTGTTCCACCCATTGACGGCGCAAGGCCTGCAGCGCCTGCTCCCGCTGCAAACGCGCATCCTCGACGACATCGATCAGCCGGCCCGTGGGCTCCTCGCGAGGCGTCTGCTTGCCCAGCAGATCCCGAACATCGGCCAAGAGGGCGTCGACGCCCGACCACACCGAGAGGATCGAGGGCAGCGCATCACCGGAGAGCGGATAGCACTGACGGCGCCAGTAGTCCTGCACCGCCTGGCTGAGCAAGGTTTTTTCGTCGGCCACCAGTTCTTCGTCGAACAGGCTGCCGCTGTCAAAAGCGTGCTCCCGGAGCATGCGCTGCGCCCAGGCATCGATGGTGAAGACACTGGCCTCATCCATGCACTCCGCTGCCATGGCCAGCCGCCAGGCCGCATGCCGGCGCTCCTTCTCTTCGGGATAGTCGTCCAGCAATTCCTCTAAAAAGCGGTCTTCCTTCGCAGGGATGCCTCCTCGGAAACAACGAGCGGCTTCGATCAACCGGGCCCGGATCCGGTCAGACAGTTCGCGCGTGGCCGCGCGGGTGAAGGTCATCACCAGGATGTCTGCGGGCATCAGCGGCCGCACAAAGCGCGTCTGTGGGCCGCCGTGCCCCAACACCAGGCGCACATACAGCGCCGCAATGGTCCAGGTCTTGCCGGTGCCCGCACTGGCTTCGATCAAGCGGGAACCCCACAAGGGAAAGCCAATGGCTTGAAGTGATTCGGCCATTTCGTGTCCTCAGTGCTCGCTGCCAGGCTGTGCCGTTGGGTGTTCGTGCGCGGTCACGCATTCGGTCACCCACTGCAGCAAGGGGCCATACACCAGCGGCGCCAGGTCCAACAGGCCCTGTCCGCTGGAGGTTTGGGCTTCGCACAGCGCCTCGAAGTCGGGATAAAGGCGCGCCAGGCACATGTCTCTGACTTCTGCCATGCGGTCGCTCATGGCCTCCCCAGAGCCCTCATAGGCGGCCTCTGCCTTGCTGTCTGGGACGGCTGTCCCGTCCTGCGTCGGCGCGGCCGCCAAGATCAGTGCTGTTTTGAGCGGCAGCGGCAGCGCCTCTTGTTGACCCATCTGCCAGGCGCCCAGCAAGGTATCGAGATTCATTGCAGCGACCTGCGGATCCATCGGGCGGATCACCAGTTGACCATCGGTGCCAATCAGGCGTCCTTGGACCTGATGACCAGAGCAGGCCAGCAGCACGGACTTCAGCCAGGCGCCGAGCAGCTTCTCGGGGCGAGGCTGCGGTTGTTTGGCATAGGCGTTAATGAGTTTTCCAGGCTCCAGCGACAGCCAGCAGTGATCTCCTGCAACGCTCTGGAAGACCCCGTCGATCCAGTCGCGCACGAGCGTTGGGCCCCGGGCGTATTCGACGGCAAGGCGCTGGGCAGGCAAGGGAAACGCCTCCCCCAGTTGGGACCACGTCAGGGACATCGCCGTCAGGCTGGTGTGCAGCTCGGTCCGTTTGAGCTCACCGAGCCCCTTCATGGGCAGGGCGCCCGAGCGTTGCAGTCGGTCCAGATCGGCGGTGATCCGGCGATGGAGGTCCTGCGATTGGGGCGGAGCAGGCCATTTCTCCAGCAGGGCCTGCATCACCTGATGGTTCTCAAGACCGTCGAGATCGAAGGCCTCGGTATCGGCGGCTTCCTCTTGCGGGTTTGCAAACACAACACCCAGCCGGTCCCTGAAAAACGCTTTGACCGGGTTGCGGAAAAATCGGACCAGTCGATCCACATCGACATGGGTGCCCGCCTCCAGTGGGGCGGGGGAAGGCGGTGCATGGGGCACCGCGGTATCGGCAGGGGCCTCGTGCGCGCTGCGCCACTCGCTGGCATAGGTCTGGAGCGCCGAGTCCGCTTCGAAATAGCGTCGGCTAAAGGGCTGCAGTGGATGAAAAACCGTACGCTGGACCAGCGCTGAAGCGCCCCAGGCAGCCGAGATGTAGTCGCGCAATTGAGAGACCAGAACGGATGGCGGCTGTTCGCTGTTGTCCCGAATGCTCAAACCCGTCCAGCTCACATACAGCACGTCGCGAGCGGACAGCAGGGCTTCGAGCATGAGTTGGCGGTCATCTTGTTGCCGGGCACGATCGCCTGGACGGAACATGCCGGGCTGCCCCATCAGATCGAAGTCGCTGCGCGGTGTGCGCCGCGGGTAATCCGAGTCGTTCATGCCCAGCAGGCAGACCACCCTGAAGGGGATGGCGCGCATGGGCATGAGGGTGCAGAAGGTCACGCCGCCTGCCCGAAAGCGCTTGTCCAGGGCGGGCAGTTGCAGAGCCGCCATCCAGCCGTGACGAAGTGCCGACAGTGCAAGCGTCTGGTCAAACTCGGCCAGTTCGCAAGAGCTTTGCCACTCAAGCACGGCATCCGTCAACGCTCGCAGGGCTTGTTTGTCTGCCTCGTCCGAGCCCGTGAACATCGCTTCGAGCAGCCACTTGCCATGCTCAGCCCATTGCTCAGGCGTCTGTGGCGACTGCGTCAGGCGCCACCATTGATCCAAGGTGCGCAGCAGGTGCGCGAGGGCGCCTGCCAGGTCTGCATCAAGCCCGCCGACTTCCGAATAAGGTTCGATGCCGCTCCAACCCTCGGGCCAACCCTCGGGCGCAGAGCTGCTGTCGAGCGCGCCTGTGCAGTAGCCCAGCAGCATGCGCTCTAGCCCGAACTGCGCTGTGTTCTGTGCGCCGCATTCAGCCAGATCCAGCAACTGCCGATGCTCGGCGTGCAGCCCCCACCGGATACCCGAGCCGGTCATCCATTGGACCAGCAGGGGAAGCTTTTGCTCATCGATGCCAAAGTGCCTTGCCACAGCGGGCACTTCCAGCAAATCGACGAGCTCGCTGAGGCCGCAACGGTTGGCGGGGAGGGTGAGTAACCATTCGACCGCTTTGATGATCGGGCTGCTGGACCTGGCGCTCAGGTCGGCGATGCCAAAAGGGATGAAGCGCTTGTCGTGGCGGGGATACTGGCCAAACACCGCGCGGATGGCCGGCGCCAAGGCTTGGACGTCAGGCACCATCACCACGATGTCGCGCGGGTTCAGGTCGGGCTGTGCCAACAGCTGCAAAAGCTGGTCATGCAGGACTTCCAGCTCCCGAACCGCACTGTGCGCCACATGAAAAACGACCGACCGATCGCCGGGGGGCAGGGGGGCGTCGTCGTGCCGCACAGACAAGGGCTCCAGATCCCGTATACGCATCTGAATGCGGCCGAGCATGGGCGTCGAGGCCTGTTCCGGCTGCTCATCAAACAGGTCAAGCTTGAGCGTGGGGAAGGCCTGCCGTGAGGCAACGGCGTCATCAAAGGCGTCGAGCTGCCGGACGAAGTCCCGGCCCTGGCGCCCCCACGCGGCCAAGAGAGGGTTCGCATGCAGGTGCATCTCGTCAAAATCGATGGTGGAAAGAGACAGTCCACCACGGGTCTGATGGCGACGGTGCACCGATCGGAACAGTTCCCTGCCCTCCATGATGTCCCCCCAGTAGAAACGGCTGGGATTGGGGACGGCCAGGATGACCTGGCTGTGCTGCGCCATGGCGGCCAGCACTTCCAGTGTGTAGGCCGACAACTGGTTCATGCCAAAGGCCACGACACGTCTGGGCAAGCGTCCAGCCAGGGTTTGTGTGCCACCGAGCCTTGCGATGGCTTGCTGGTGCAACTCTGCTCGGGTAGCACGACGCTGCGCGGTAGAGAGATTGCCCAGTAAAGCGCGCCAGAGAATGGGCTGCCAATGTTGGTCCGGTGACAGTGGCAGGGGCCGGCCCTTGGGATCGGTCAACTCGTCATGGCCGCCCGCCCAGAGCTGCAGCCAGTCAGCACGATAGTTCTGGTACTGGTCGAACAAGTCCGCCAGTTGCGAGCACAGTTGAAGCAATCTGCTGGCCTCGGGAACATCCGAGTGCCGCTCAGAAGGCCACAGATAGCGTGCAACGGGCGAAAAAGCTGGCTGGTCCAGCAACTGCGGCAGCACGCGCATCAGGCGCCAGGTCATGGGCAGTTTGTCCAGCGCAGATTCGCGAGGCACTGACCCTGCACCCAGAACCTGTCGGTAGGTGCGCCACAGGAATCTCGCAGGCAGTTCCGCGTTGAGCGCCGCACACACGCCGGCGTGATGCGCCACTTCCATCTTGGCCCACTCTGCCATGCCGCTGCTCTGCACGAGGAAAGTCTCCTCCTCCAGCACGTTCAAGGGGTTCTGTCGCAACCATTCGATCACGGTACGCATCAGATCTTCCGATCGATTGCCGTGCAGAACAATGAATCCAGATTGCATGTCATTCAAGAGAAATGGGGCCTTCAATCAGAGAGGCATTTACAAAGACCGTTGAACTCTTGAGGCATAGACGACTGTGGTGAATTGAAATACCGAAACTGCTGTCCACACGGCGCTGTAAAAACCATGGCTCAGTTATTCTTCATATCAGGAAATGCGCGCCCAACATGATGAAAGGCGATGCGGATAGGCAGACTGAGCATCATCACATTTATACCGCAAGCTGTGGGACATTTTGCGATTCACAACAGTGGAATGCGACAGGATGTGTCGCATGCGGCTATCGGTAGGGCGCGTCGCGATGTTGGGCCTGTAAACACCCATTTGATGACGTTCGTGAAAAGTAAGCAGTTAAATTAGCTATTTTTCCTGCGACAGGCAACCCTGGTAACTTTTGTAGTGGCAAAGTAGCAGCAACTCCGCTTGGGTTCAAGGTCGTTTCGCAGCACCCATCGGACACTTCCCTGCAAGGGGCGTTGTGAATCACAAGTACCTGTCGGCAACCGATTCAAGCTCGACAGGCTCTACGCGTTCCAAACGACACGTTATGTCGTCTAGACACCTAAGATGTCTTTACCGCAGCGCAAAAATGTTCGCAGATGCTCATCGCAAGGTGCATAGATGAAATCAAAAGGGATGTGAAGAGAGACTTGCACATCCTCGTCAGTCGCGAGTCCAACGGGGCGTTTTCTCCTGGCATGGTGATGGTTCAAGCCTGGATGGCGCAAACGCTACCGAACGCGAGAACCGAGATCGTTGGTACCCCAGCCAGTAGCGGCATCCTATTTGGTGATCGAGGAACGTCACTCTGGTTGGATTGGATGGATGAAGATTTGACGTTGTTCAAGTCGCGCTGGGAGGCGAACGGAAGATCAATCGATGACCGATTCCAGCGGTATGTCTCTCGATACCGAAAGGCTGACTAAAAGTCAGGCACGCAGGGTGGTGATTTTTAGCGTAGCGAAGCCGGGTTTCGATATCGCTCGTCATTCGAATGGAGTGTAGCCTTGGAAAATATCACGGCACAGATTTTGGTAAAAGACCCGAAGGGGTTCTCAGGGCATTTTGATGCATTTTCAAAAGTCCAGCTCTCGGAAGGAGGTCGCCCCCTTTGGGTTTCCCGAAGGCCGATTCATCCTGATATGAATATGCGGCGGTTCTCATGGATTCCCACCGTGGAGAACATGCTCGATGATGCTCTGGTCATGCTTGCTCTGCATATTTTGGAGGACGAACAACTGTCGGCCACGGTTCAAGATTTCATGCAGGGGAGGCGTTACAAGAGCCTGTTGCTCTATGAAGATCTCACGGATCAGCAGAGAAGGGTTCTTTATGACCAATGCAAAGCAATCAGTTTCGCTGAAGAAGTCATGGTTGTGGTTTTCCACGATTCTTCTGTGCAGTCTTGCCTGAGCACTTTGCAGGACTAACAAATGGACTTTCAGGTGTTGACGCCCTCGTACCGCAGAAGCCGCCGTGTTTGGGGTGGTGGCATTTCGATCAAAGGCAGACTCGATGCATTACCCTATGGTGGATCAGTCGGTCCCGTATTGAAGGGTCCATCTTTCTTGATTGATAGGGATTGAGGTTCAACTGCCTTTTGTGGGCTACAAAACGTTAAGAAGTTGATATGAGCAAAATTGTGATTTGGTTGAGGTGGGTAGTCTTGCTCTCTGTATTTCTTGTGCGACCGGTACTGTCTCAATCTTCCATGTCAGAGGCGACCTGTCGTTATTACGAGGGAATTTTTCTGAACGTCGTTTTGCACTACAGGGCTCAAGGGTTTCCGGTGCGGCATGCGATGGATGCGTTCAACAGTGAGCGTGACATCGATACCAAGATTTTTTTGTGGCAGTTGACCAGGGAAATTTATGAGGATCCATCAGCAGGCAGGCAGTATCTTCAGTCTGGACAGTTTCGGGAAGATTGCATCAAAGTGAATCGAGGTTTTTGATGAACGTGTGTCGTTGATCGGGTCGCAAGGTATGTGTCATCAAGTACGCGGATGACTTGAGATCATTTTTGTTGTTGTGGAGATTGTCGTCATGCATGTTGTAGATGCAGCTATTGCTGCTTTGGTTGAGTTTTTCAGGCGGGCACTCGGGGACTCTGTCTTTCGAGCGGCAGAGCAAGCAATGGTTCGATTGGGTGCTTATGCGGCAGTCGTTGCTGCAGCCTGCGGTTTCGGACTGGGTCTTTATCTCTCCGTCAAAAACGAAGAGACCACCATTTTGTTCATTGGTATTGCTTGGGTATTTGCTGTCGCAGTAATGCATTACATTGGTGCGCGCATGCTGACGGGCTGTCGTGTGACATTGAGCAATGCACCTACCCATATTTCTTCGGTCGATTACTTGGAAGTCTTGGGCTTGTGTAGTATTTTGCTGTTTGTTGGCGCCCTTGTAGCAGGCTTGTATCTGGCGGTTAAAACCAGCAATTTCGACTATCTCTGGTACGGCCTCGGATTTTCGATGGTGGCTTTGGCGTTTGCGAGTATGTACCTCAACCCAAGCATCATCAATGCAAAGGTCAAACCTTCCGCATCGGCCGGAGAGGATGCCATCGCTATCTCGGCGTTGACTCTCAAGACCTTTATTCGTCTTGCACCCATGGTGTTTTCTTTGCTGACCTTGGCCGGCGGCGTTGCGTTGGGCTGGAGTGCTCTCAAACTCATGAAGCAAGACAGTTCCGAGATGTTCTTGGTCGGGCTGGCATCCTTCTCGGGCTTTGGCCTTGTTGCTCTGGGACTTCTTTATCCGCTGATCTCGTACTTGGTGTTCGTGACCGGGTACTTGGTCTTGGACATGGCGCGTTCCATCCTCATGATTTCCAGGATCGCTTCGGTTGGATCTGTGGAGCCTGTCGTTGAAAGCGCAGTGCAGATCAGTGAGGATGCCGCTCACTTGAACTCAGTGCAAGTGGTGAAGCTGAAGACGCTCTTGCTTGTCGTCGCCGGTGCTCTTGTTCTTGGTACTGTTGCAATCCAGGGAAAAAAATATTACGCCGAATACCAGCAGCGGGTGGAAATGGAGCGCATTGAGGCCGAGCGCCTTGCAGCAGAGAAAAAGGCGGCTGAGGAGTTGGCCCAAAAGGAAGAGGCGGCTAAGCGCGCTGAGGTCGAGCGTGTTGAAAAGATCGCTCGCGCCGCCACCGCCATGAAGGGGCAGAGTTCAATTGATTTGCTGATGCAGCCGCTGGTGTCTGAGGGCTTGCGTGCGATCCTGGGCGATCAGTTGTCGGTATTTGAGCAGTACTTCGCAGAATTTCAGCCAGTTCAAGTTGAAGGCAACTATGTGATTGGTACGGGTTGCATGATGGAGTCCTGTGGTAGCAGTGAGGGGATTTTTGTCATTGATACCGAAAAGGGCACGGTACATGCAGCTGTTGTCTACGAAGGTCGTATTCAAATTCTGGGGGATGACACAAAAAGCACCACTCCTCCACCAATTCGTAAATGGGTGATCAGGTTTCAATAAAGCAGGTTTTCACCGCTAGCCGCCCAATTTTTCCCTCGTAGACCAAATGATCGAACCGAAAACAACCACCTCTTGGTCGCAACGGCTGCTTATGGCGGCCATCCTCGCG